>Ga0247609_10001545_pt1 | contig 27050 bp, 19 predicted proteins | sample 172DNAGHGlowgp2_FD_193487 | JGI IMG/M metagenome (GOLD analysis project Ga0247609, IMG submission 193487) | Sheep rumen microbial communities from Palmerston North, Manawatu-Wanganui, New Zealand - 1728 DNA GHGlow gp2 | ecosystem: Host-associated > Mammals > Digestive system > Stomach > Rumen ...
GTGCCTCGGCCTTTCCATGAGTGCCAATGCCCAGCAGAATGAAGGAGCCCTGGTGCTTAACGTATCGGACTCTTCGTCTTCATCGTCCACTTTCGTTCCGGTCCTTACCCCGAAGGAGGAGGCCGTTCCGGACATATCCGTGGAAGATTTCGCGGGAGCTCCGGCAGATTCCCTCTGGGATGCAGGTGTAGCTGCATATTCGGACGGACGTTATTACGAGGCCGCGGTGATCTGGCAGGCTTTAGCAGAATCTGGGAAGGAATCTCCGGTCCTTTTCTACAATATCGGAAACGCTTTCTTCAAGCAGAGCAATTATCCGCAGGCTATTATATATTATGAGCGGGCGCTCAAGCTTGATCCATCATATTCAGACGCCAGGTTCAACCTGGAATATGCCAACGGATTCGTCCAGGACAAGATCGAGCCAGTGCCTGAATTCATCCTCAAGAGCATTGCACGCAAGCTTTGCTATGTCCTTGGATCGGATGCATGGGCTGTGCTGTTCCTGGTTTTCCTGGCGGCAGCGCTTGCAATGGCGGTGATGTTCCTGCTCTCATCCTCTGTCGGGAGGCGGCGCACCGGTTTCTATTGCGGAATAGTCTTCCTGCTCCTATCTCTCGCTTCCCTTGGATTCTCGCTTTGGCAGAGGTCGGACTACATGGATTCGGACGATGCCATCGTAACTGCTCCTGTGTCTGCCGTCAAGAGTTCTCCGGGGGATGGATCTGCCAAGGATCTCTTCGTCATCCACGAGGGCACCAAGGTCAAGGTCCTGGATGAAGTAGGCGGATGGAAAAACATATCCTTGGCGGATGGCCGCCAAGGATGGATGATGTCCAGGGACATGGAAGTTATCTGACTCAGGGTCAGAGAGTCTGTCCGCCAATGAATTCCCTCATTATCGAGGTCGGAGGTATCGCTTGGATCTCCGAAGGCTGAAGGGCTACGATGTAGTCCAGGAACTTCAGCAGCCTGACCGTTTCCGTATATGCCGGAGAACTTGGAGAAATCCTTCTCAGGAGAGGTTCGGCATAGTATTTCAGCATCGGGAGCTCGAAGATCAGGGCGGAGTTGAAAAGGGCATCCGCATTCTCCTGGTATGGGAATATGTTCCTGCTCTCTCCGCGACGGACGCTGTTCCAACGGAGGATGGTGTCTTCCGGACTGATGCCTCTGACTCGGTTGTCACGGACCATCCTGCGGAGGAGGCGGTTGTCGGAAGTCGAGAGGTTGTTGTTCTCGTCGATGTTCAGGGAAGTGAGGGCAGATGCGAACACCCTGAATATCTTGGACTGGTCAACTGCGGAGGTAAGCTCCGGATTCAGGGCATGTATGCCTTCAAGGATCAGGATGTCCTTATCTTCCAGGTGCAGCCTGTTGCCGGTGTATGTCCTGCTGCCGGTCTTGAAATCATATTTAGGGATCTCCACCTCCTTGCCGTCGAGCAGGTCGTTGAGCTGGCTGTTGAGGAGATCCAGGTCCATAGCATACAGGGATTCGAAATCATATTTTCCGTCCTCGTCCTTAGGAGTCTTGTCCCTGTCCACGAAGTAGTTGTCGAGTTCGATTACCTTTGGCTTGAGGCCAAGGACCTTGCACTGGAGCGCAATCCTCAGTGAAGAAGAAGTCTTACCGCTGGAAGAAGGACCTGCGATCATAACGATGCGCTTGTAGCTCTCCTTGATCTTGTCTGCAATCTTGGCGTAGTTGCGCTCGTGGAGGGCCTCGCTCAAGTTGATGATTTCAATTGCCTTCCCTTCCTTTATGGCGGAGTTGAGGTTGCCCAGGCTTTCTATTCCGATAATGGAGCACCAGTCCGAATGGTCCTTGAGGGTGGACCCGATCTTGGCCTGGCGCTTCATCGGCATCACCTTGTTGAAATCGGTCATCTGAGGGCCCTGAAGGCAGAATCCGTCTCCGATTGCGGTGATGTCGAAAGTCTTCAGGAAACCTGTGGAAGGAATAAGGGGACCGTGGAATGTATCAGCATTGCCGTCGAGATAATAGACACTGCAGATGAAGGTGCCGATACTCTTCTGGAGTTCTGCCTTGAGCGGTTGGTTGTTTCTCCGGAAGATTTCCATCGCTTCCTCGGAGTTGGTCTTCACCCTCTTGAAAGGAAGGTTCCTGGCGATGATCTCCTTCATCTTCTCCTTGATCATGTCAAGTTCGTCGTCGGTCACGAAGTAAGACTGCTTGCGGCCGTCTTCCAATTTGGTCGTCTCGTGGATTTCGCAGTACAGGCCACTCGGCAGGGAGTGGTCCACAACCAGTACTTTGTCCGGGTACAGTTCGCGTATGGCATTCTGGAGTACAAAGCAAAGGGAGCGGAGATAGCAGCGCCGACCATCCGGATGGTTGAATCCGATGAACTCGACCTGATGGAACAGCATCGGCCTGTATTCCAGTTCCTTGAGCTTGTAGTCGACAAGTGCTGCGATCACATCCAGCTTCTGTCCTGTTTTCTCGTCGATGACTGTCCTGCACCATTTCTTGGAAAGGTCTTCCAAGGTGCCGCCCAGTTCGATCTTGTGGTTTTTCCCGTCGTTCTTGCAGAAAATGGTTATTTCTTTCTTGTCCATGGTCCTTAGATGTGGTGATTCTTACAAATATACTCATATTATTTATCATTCTTTTGAAAATTGACGATTCTTTCAGTCATCTTTGCTTCGCTTGACCATAAACTTGTAACTATGCTTATCAATATCCTGGGTGCCAAATGTATCGGAATAGAAGCGGTCCCCGTGACCGTAGAAGTTGACATAACTTCCGGAATCGGAATCCACCTCGTAGGTTTGGCGGATGCAGCGGTCAGGGAGAGCCTTCTCCGGACGATTACGGCCCTCCAGTCCCTTGGATTCCATATTCCGGGAAGGAAAATTGTAATAAACCTGGCTCCTGCCGATATGCACAAGAACGGCAGTGGGTATGACCTGCCGATTGCCCTGGGGATTGTCGCCGCTTCAGGGCAGAAGGAGTTGCCCGGGATAGGGAAATACTTGATAATGGGGGAGTTGGGTCTGGATGGATCGGTCCGGGAAGTGCCGGGGGCCCTTCCTTTCGCGGACCTCGCTGCCGGCATGGGAAGGGTTGGGTGCATCCTGCCTGTCAGGTCTGCCCTGGAGGCGACCGAGTGCGGCGGGCTCTCGATATTCGGGGTGGAGACATTCACCGACGTCCTCCGTATCCTCGAGGAGCAGGAGGACAGCAGCGACCTTCTGGTCTGGAATACAAGGCTCTACCACAAGCTTGTCCGCAATGCCTCCCGGAAGAAGGAGCAGGCTGCATCCGAGGTTCCTGATTTCTCGGATATCATAGGCCAGGAAGGGGCCAAGAGGGGGCTCGAAATAGCAGCCGCAGGCGGGCACAACGTGATGATGGTCGGTCCTCCGGGAAGCGGGAAAAGCACACTGGCGAAGGCCATGCCCGGAATCCTGCCGCCGATGACCACGGACGAATCCATAGTGACCAGCAAAATATATTCGGTGGCCGGGATGAAGGCGTCGAGGATAGGTCTGATACGGACTAGACCGTTCCGCGCGCCGCATTACAGCGCATCACTTCCAGCCGTCATAGGAGGAGGGGCGGGGCAGGACATAAGACCCGGAGAGGTGACCCTGGCGCAGAATGGGATCCTTTTCCTGGATGAATTCGGCCAGATGCCGAAATCGGTCCTGGAGGCGCTCCGGGGGCCTATGGAGGACAGGAAGGTGACTATTTCGAGGCTCCGTTCGAAACTTGAATATCCGGCTTCGTTCATGTTGGTCGCGGCCTCCAATCCCTGCCCCTGCGGCTACTATGGCACCGGAGACCGGTGCCGCTGTACTCCGGCTCAGCGATTTGCCTACCTGTCGAAGCTCTCCGGTCCTGTGATGGACAGAATAGATATACAACTCTGGCTCAGCCAGGTGGATCCGGCGAAGCTCGTAAACCGAAAGAAAGGGGAGCCGAGCAGTGCCGTAGCTGAACGTGTGCTCAAGGCGAGGATGCTCCAGAAGCTGAGGTTCGGGGACGAAGCGATCTTCACGAATGCCGAGATGAGCAACCGCCAGTTGGAAAGGTTCTGCGCCCTGGATGCGGGATGCAGCGAAGTGCTTGAGCGGCTCATAGAAAGACTGGGATTGTCCGCGCGGGCATATTCGAGGATACTGAAAGTGGCGAGGACTATCGCGGACCTTGCCGGATCGAAGGATATCCGTCCCGAGTTCCTCATGGAGGCCGCCGGGTACAGGTTCCTCGACAGGATAGGGGAGGGTCTTTAAATCTTCGTAAAGCGGACGGTGTGGACCGCTCCGCCGAAGGAGACTTTGCCCGTGTAGTGTCCGGGGGCGATGTCCTTGACGGAGATGTTAACCGGGTGGAAGATGTCGCCCTCCTTCTGTTGGTAAAGGACTCTTGCGCCGGTGGAGGAGTAGATATCGATCTTGACAGGCATCATCTCTGACGCATCTACCAGGATATCGATGTCTTTGGTGGCGACAGCCGGATTGACGGATACCGGCTTGGAGGGATCCTTGACAGCGAGAGGGAGGTGGAGTTCGCTCGATACCAAGCCGTCGGATGCGGTGAGGTGCAGGGTGCTGATGCCGGCCTCCTTGGCTGTCAGGGTGAGATTCCCGTCGGAGATATCAAGGGAAGACAGTTCTGGAGCGTCCAGGGAGGCGTCAAAGGCGATTGCATCCCCGTCTGGATCGGTGAACCACTCGTTCAGCGGGAGGGTCTTGCTCTGGCCAGGACCGTCGAGGACGATAGAAGAAGGAAAACCGCTGACCTGCGGCTTGCGGTTCTCCGAGATGGAAAAGGACAGACTGATGGTTGCCGTTCCCTTGTCTTCGTTGGTAGCCGTGATCTGGAAGGAGTGGGTGCCGGTGCCCAGTTCGGTGGCATCCAGGTGGAGGGCATAGCCGCTTTCGGCATCGCTCAGGATGGCTGCACCGTCTTTTTCAGGCGACAGCGTGAGGAACACCTTCAGCCCGAGCGGATCGGATACCGTGAACGGTACATCGGTCACAGCTTTGTAATGCAGGGTGGAAGGGGGGGTGCCTGCCCAGGCCACTACCGGGTTCTGCACGGGCGTGTTCATATCGAACGTAAAGGCTCCGTAGGCGTCCAGTTTCCGACCGATATAGCGGGAACCCGTGAAGAAGTTGGATACAGCACCCCGGATGATGCGTGTGCGGCATTCCTCCGCGGTGAAGCCAGGTCCTCCGAAATAGGAGACGAGCAGGGCGGCGACGCCGGATACGTGCGGGCAGGCCATGGAAGATCCCTGCCAGTCGGAACCGCCATAAGAGTTGTTCAACAGCGTACTGTATATGCCTTGTTTGCCGTCACCGCCGGGAGCGGCGATATCCAGCCAGTCACCCCAGTTGGAATACGATGCCTTGTTCCCCGTGGCTCCGAAGGCGCCTACCGCAATGATAGGGTCATAGGAAACGAGGGGATCATAGTCGAAATTGTCGTTGCCAGCCGCGAAGATGGCCACGCCGCCCTTCATGGGCGATCCGGGCAGCTGATTCCCGTCGTTGTCACAGCCTGCGTACTTGATGAAATAGTCGATGGCGGCCTTGTACTCGGGGAGGTCGTTGATGGTGTAAGACCGGTAAAGGTCGATTTCCTCGTCCGTGGTGAAGCCATCGCCGTCCAGGTCCGGCGAGAAGCCCCAGCTGCACTGAAGGATGACTGCGCCGTGGTCGGCTCCATGCTTGATAGCCTGGAAAAGGTCCGGTTGGTTGCCGTAAAGGTCGAAGATCTGGCAGGACATCACCTTCACGCCCGGGATGCCCGCAGCGGCGTTGCCGCCGGCGATGCCCGCAACGCCGATCCCGTTGTTGCTGACCGCGGAAATGATGCCCGCCACATGCGTCCCGTGCCCCTGAGTGGGTACGACAGTCGGCGTATTGTTGTTGAAGTTGAAACTGCCTGACCCGTCCTCAAAGCAGGGTATCAGGTTAGCGGCCAGGTCTTCGTGCTGCATGTACACGCCCTCGTCCACGACTGAAACGATGACCGTATTCTTGCCGACTGTGAATTCGTCCCATACCTTCTGGACGTTGATATCTGCGTCCCTGTATCGGGCGTTGACATAGTGCCACTGGCTGCTGAAATAGGGATCGTTGAATCCGCGCATGCGCACGGGAAGCTGCGGGCTGACGTGCAGGACGCCTGGGATTTCCGACAGTTCACAAGAGGCGCGAGTGGCTGGGACGTCCTTGTCGAACTCGATATAATAGAAGCGGTGAAGCCCTTCGCGTCGGGTGCGGGGTTCATATTCCCCGGCATCCGGGAAAACCCTCCGGATGGACTTGATTCCCATTCCTTCCAGTACGCTGCCAAGTTGCGGCGCCCGGGTGGCGATACCATCGCCGCCTTTGAGCGACTGCTCAACAAGCGCGGTCGTCTCTTCGTCGAATTGAACGGTGACGACGCCCGGAATGAAGTGCGGGACAGCGGTTTCTATTTTGTCGGGTTCTTCGGGAACTGCCGGGAGGGATGCGGTACAAGCCGACAGTGCCGTAATGGCAAGAAGGAGAAGGACGGCAGTCGGAAGCGGGGAGTATGGAAAATGGTGCATGCTTTCTTTAGATTTTATACAAATATACAGCTTTTGTAAAATTAAATGAATATATTTGAGAGTAATTCGAAAAAACTGATATTTATGAAGCCGACTTTTCGTTATTTCTTTTTCGCAACGTTGATCGCTTTTTTCGCCGCATCCTGCGGAAAAGCGGGGGAGGAACCGACTCCTGAACCTCCAACTCCTCCAGGCCCAAAAGTGGAAACACCTGTCATTCAGGCTCAAGCCACATCCTTCGTGGCGAAGGGAGATACCTATCAACTTCCTGTCACCATTATCAATCCTGTAGACGGAACCACCCTTTCCGCCCGTTTGGTGGAGGCGGCCGACTGGATTTCCCTCGGCACCCCCGGAACGGACGGCGTGCCTGTGATCCTGACCGACAACTTGTCGGAGGACCGGTCAGCCAAGGTGGAGCTGAGTTATTCCGGCGCGGAAAGCGTGACCGTGGATGTAACCCAAAACCAGTGGGTCTATTCCGAGTTCGACATCAAGATCAGCAAGATCGGCCCCTTCGGCGCTACGTTCGATATTACCCGCAAGACCGGCTACCACGGCGGTTATTTCTTCGAAGTGCTGGACAAGGATGTGTTCGACAATTACATGAAGAACGACAAGAACCATGTCGGCGACTTCGCCTACGGCGAGGCACTTTATCAGTCCGACCTGTCCTATCTGAACCGGCTCGCCGCCCAGCACGGGCATCCCCTGGACCAGCTGTTCTCGATGATTCCCGGCCTTTATTCCAAGGATGATTCCGTTACGATTCCATATTCGGGACTGGCTGTGGATTCGGATTACGTATTCGTAGTATATGGAATGGAAGAGGGAACCGGCGTCCGCAAGACGGCGATGTGCTTCTATGAATTCAAGACGGGATACTCCTCCGAATCGGCTTTGACCTTTACCGGTATGGCGAACGACGTGACGGAGAACTATGCCGAGCTGACGGTGACTCCTTCCAACAACACCGAATACTGGTACATGGACTGGGTGTCGGAGATCCAGTTGGCGTCCACTTCCCTGGCCGACGTGATGCAGAAAAGCATCAACAACGCAAAGACCCTCCTGGGACGCTATTCGGCTGAGGAAATCCTTTGCCACGGTCCCGAATCGGTCCAGGCGACGGACCTCATCGCCGGAACGAACTATACAGTCGTTGCGTGGGGTATGAGCCTGGACATGGTGGCGACCACCGCCCCAAAGGCCGTTTTCACCTTCAAGACCAAGGAATATGCCATCGTGGACGACTGCACTTTCAAGATAGACGTGCTGGAAGTGGAGGATATGGACATCAAGGTGAAGGTGACCCCTTCCAACCTGTCTACCCGGTACTACGTGGCCTTCGTAGAGAAGAGCAAGATGGAAGGCTATTCCGACGAGCAGGCTGCCCAGCGCCTCATCAATATGGAAGCCCAGCGCATTGAAAACCACTATTACGACATAGATAACCTCAGCTGGGCGAATCTCCCGGGCCTCGAGGCTGGCGTCCGCGAGATTTGGGGCCGTCGTGATGAAGGTTGGACGTTCCTTCCTGAGCATGACTACATTATCTACGTGTTCGGTATCGACAATTTCGGCATCCGTTCCACCGTCGTTGGCCGTTCGGATGTAACTACGGCCGAAGGTGGCACCTCCCACAACCACTTCTCGCTGGATGTCGTAAGCGCCACCTGGCAGGGCATCGACTTTAAGGTCACCCCTGAACTCGAGGAATATTGGACCTACTTCGTCATCGAGACCTCGGAACTGGACGCATACCGGAAAGGAAATGACCTGGACGACAAGGCCATCATGCATGAGATCGAGGAATACTACGAGCACAACAACGACAATATCCTCTACTACACCTTCAACAAGGCCAGGCAACTCCATACCCATGTCACGCCGGAGACTATGTATTCCATCCTGGTGTTCGGCTACAGCGGTACCAATTCCACTCCTATGTACGAGTGGCAGGTGTATGCTCCGGCGCCGCCATTCAACACCAGTAAGGCCGATTACAGCTATACCTACGAACTCTTCCGCGGTGAAGACCTGTCGGCCCTCAACCCTACGCTCTTCCCGCTCGCCGATTTCCAGGGCGACTGCGTCATGGTTCTAAGGCTTACTCCTAACAGTTATGCGGCCCATTGGTGCCTGGGTGTCTGGCCTCCGAAGGAGAACTTCCGCGATTCGGGTGGCAAGTATCATCTGATGACGCTTGACCTTGACACCACTACCAGCGGCTCGGCCATGCAGGACAAGAAGTTCTTCCGTACACGTCCTTGGTGGTACGGCTGCGGCAACGGATCCGCTACGCATACGGAGCCATGGATGGATGACGAGGGCAACATGATGAACTACTATCCTTGGACCATCTCCGGCTGGGCCGAGGATGCCGACGGCAATTATGGTCCTTGGCACTATGACTACATGATTCCTATCCCGAAGCCTAAGGCGGAAGTGACCGGCCCTTATGAGGTGGGTTACTCCCAGGCCTACGATTTCTGGTCATCTCCGTCCCAGGTTCCCGGCATGAGGGTGTATCGAATGAGCACCGGGGAAAAACTGAACTGAAAAAACACTAATTAATATGATATGAAGATGAGAAAGCAACTTGCATGGCTTGCAGCCGCCACCCTGCTTGTGACGGGCTGCTACGACGATTCCGCCCTGGTAAGTCGCCTGAATCAGCACGACAGCGACATCGCTGCACTGCAGTCCGACGTGAAGAAGCTCCAGGACGAAGTGTCGAAGATCAACACGAACATTGAAGGTCTCCAGAAGATCGTGGAAGCCTTGAACAAGAACGTGTACGTAAAGGATGTGGCCGACGTGAAGGATTCCGACGGCAAGGTCATCGGCTACACGATTACCTTCACTGATAACAACCACATCACTATCTACCACGGTGAGAAGGGTGAGAAGGGTGAGCAGGGCGATCCTGGTACCCCCGGCACTCCTGGTACTCCTGGCACTCCTGGTGAGCCCGGCGCTCCCGGTTCCACACCTGTCATCGGTGTCAAGGACTATAACGGCACGTATTACTGGACCGTGAACGGCGAATTCCTCCGTGACGAGACCGGAAAGCTTATCCCGGTGACCGGTGCCAAGGGCGATCCTGGTGCTCCCGGAACGCCTGGACAGGATGGAAAGACGCCTCAGCTGCGGATCAACGAGGGCAACTGGGAAGTGTCATATGACGATGGCGTTACATGGATAGTCGTTGGCCCTGCGACTGCAACGGTCGATGGTGGCGAAAGCGGTGGCGACTCCGTGTTCGCCGGCGTGAAGGAGACCAAGAGTCAGGTGGTGTTCACGCTTGCCGACGGCACCAAGCTCGCCATAGATAAGAATGTGGACTTTATCCTTAGTATCGACGACAGCAAGGCCTATGATGTCGTAGCCGGTGTCACGACCTCCATTCCTTACACCCTGTCCGGCGTAGGTAGCGGCGAATCCCGCGTTGATGCCGTGGCCAGCGGTGACTGGTGGGCAGAAGTGGAGGCTGCCGACAAGTTCTCCGGCGCCGTGAAGGTTACGGCAGGTGCCGCAGAAAAGGCAAAGGTTATCCTTTATGCCGTTGACGGCAAGGGTCGCGCCGACATGCGCTCCCTGGTATTCAACGGTGGCGTCCTTACAGCGACCGTTCCAGTGACCGACGCTCCCGCCGAGGGTGGCGAAATTTCCGTTTCCGTGGTTACCAACGTGGACTACACCGTAGAGATCGAGGAAAGTGCGAAATACTGGCTCTCCTATGCGATCACCAGGGCCGTCGCGGTTCACACCGAGACGCTCACCCTCTTTGTTGAAAAGAACAACACGCCTGCAACCCGTACCGCCCTTGTGGAACTGAAGGATGCCATGGGCGCAGTGATCCAGAGCTTCACCGTCAAGCAGGAGAGCGGCATCTATGAAATCCCTACATTCGATGACAGCAGCTTCAAGAACTGGGTGCTCTACAATTCCCCGGCTGCTGACTACAACGAGAACATGAAGGTCGATGCCGAAGAGGCCGCCAAGGTGACTGAGCTCAACATCGCTAACGACTACACCTCACTCAAGGGTATCGAGTGCTTCTACAACCTTAAGAAGATTACCATCAGCGCGACTTCCAAACTCACTTCCATCGACCTTAGCAAGAACAAGCAGTTAGAGGAAGTGAACATTTCCAAGAGCTACAGTGCCCAGACCGTGTTGGAAACCATAGACTTGAGTAACCTGCACGCGCTGAAGAGCATACAGATCGGAGGCATGACTGCCGTTACCACCCTCAAGCTTGGCAGTGTTCCGGCTCTCACCGGCCTGTATGCCTACAACACTGGCCTTACTGCCCTGGACGTAACCCAGGCTCCTGCACTTGAGCAGATGGCCGTTTACGGCACCAAGATTTCCTCGCTGGACCTGAGCAAGAATGAAGCCCTCAGGGAGGCCAATCTGGGTGCAACCACCCTGGAAACCCTCACCCTGCCAGCCGAACCAAAGCTGACCAAGCTGAACATCGACAACGCAGGCATCACCGTCCTGGACTGCACCAAGCTTACGGAAATCAAGGAGTTCTCGGCCGCAAAGACCAAACTCGAGAATATCGATCTCAGCAATTCCGCCAAGCTTGCGACCCTGTCCATAGGTTCGTACGCCAGCGATGCATCGAACACGCTCAAGAGAGTAGATATCCGCAAGGCCACCGGCCTCACTACCTGTAAGCTGTACTCCAATGTGTTGGAAGAGGTGATCGTTCCAAAAGGTACCAAGACCAGTTCCTGGAGTTGGAGCAGCTACCATATGGATCCCGATACGGGCGCATATACATATGTGACCGTTACTGAGGTTGATGTGGAAGGAGGCGAAGATCCGGCTTCCGACGACCTGGCAGAGGGCATCGCAGATTCCTTCGTGAGGAAGATTGTCCTTGGCAAGGCCGATAAGGACGGAGACGGAAAGATTTCCGAAGCCGAGGCAGAGAACGTGAAGGAACTCGACTTCTCCGAGTGCGGACTGGTGGACGGCGACCTCAAGGGTCTGGAAGCTTTCCCTATTGAGAAGTTGAACCTGGACAAGAACAGCCTGACCGAGATAGACATTCTTGCTTTCCCGAAGCTGAATTGGCTGAGCATCAACAACAACAAGCTTACCGCCCTCAGCATCGGCACTAACTATACCGACCTCAAGCAGAACCTGCATCTGGAGGCTGCCAACAACCAGATCGCCACCTTTACGGGTCCTTCCTACTACGCGAAGCTCAGCTATCTGGATCTCAGCGGGAACAAACTCACCAGTTTCAGCAGTCCTTACTGCACGGTGATTGAGTACTGCAACCTGTCCAACAACAAGTTGGCAAGCTTGTCGCTCAACGGTGCGTCAGCCTTGAAGGAGATCAACGTGAGCAATAATCTGCTGACCAATGCCGCATTCTCCGGCTTCGGCAATCTCGTAAAGGCCGATGTCTCCCATAATAACCTTACCTCCTACAGCTTTGGTTCCAGCCAGTATGCCCTCGAGGAAGTGAACCTCGGATACAACGAGATCACATCCGTGGACATCACTTCCATAGCCAAGACTCCGGATAAGTATGCGCTCAAGAAGATTGACGTCACCGGTAACGAAGGCTTCAACCTCGTGATCGTTGGCGCTGGCAACCAGATGCCGGCCAAAGTCGAGATCGTAGGTGCGACTGACTATGTAGTCCTGAACGCGGCCAATCCTACCGGCTATCAGACCAACCAGTACAACTACATCAACGCCCTGACTCCGGGCTCGAAGGCAGAGTACGGTGATATCACCCTGAACTACTCTCTGGCGACCAAGGGCTTCAAGATCGAGGACGGAGGCAACGCTTCCATTACGGCTCAGGCGGGCAAGAAGGTGTTTACCTTCTTCGCAGTAGCTACGTCCGGCAACCCTCAGATTACTCTGAGCCGCGATTCCGGTCGTACCATCCTGACAAAGGATACAGACTCTTCTCCTTATGGTTCCAACTACGCGGCCACTGGTTCCAACCCGCTGAGTCCAAAGCTCAACGAGAGTGCGGCCAAGTCCTGGAACAGCTTCGTCGTGGATGGCAACGGTGACAAGGTGCTGTATCACTTCAGCCTGTGTGGCAAGAGCGACGGCAATACTCTCGCAGACGAGAAGATTACCTTCTCCGTCACGGGTGGCACCGTTGTGATCTTCGGTATCAACCTCTCCGGATATCGTGTTGACGAGCAGTAATATGAAGAGAATCCTGATGGCGCTCGTCCTGTCGCTTGCGGCGGTATCGCTGCAGGCGCAGGACGCGCTGCCTTTTACCCGTATCGACCGGAACCCGGTAACCTCGGCTTTCGCCGGGGCGTGTTCCGCCTCGATTGGGAATATGGCCTGGTCTGCCTTCTCCAATGCATCTGTCCTGCCGTTCTTTGACGGCAAGCTGGATGCGGCCGTTTCTTATCAGAACTGGGCGCCCGAAATGAGCAAGACGATGCACGCGAATGCGGGATTCGCTTACAAGGTTGCACCGAACCTGGGCGTATCCGTCGGTTATGCGTTGCAGAAGGGAACGGCGTTGGAGAGTTTCCATCCTGCGGATCAAGTAGTTGCACTGGGTCTGGCGTATGGACTGGGAGAGAAACTGGCCTTGGGCGTGAACGGAAGGTTCGCGTCCCAGAAGCTGACAGAATCAACCAAGTATTCCGGCATCAGCGTGGATGCGTTTGTTGCGTTCCAACCCGTTCCGGCCTTCCGCTTAACCGCCGGAGTGTCCACGTTGGGTACCGCAGTCACCGGTTCGACAGGGGAGTCCTTTGCCCAACCGTTGTCTGCGAAGGCGGCTGCCGATTGGTGTGTGCGCTTTGCTGATTCCTTTGGTTTGGAGATGCTGGCCGATGCCGACTACTATCTAAGAGGAGAGTACGGCGCCTCCCTTGGAGCCCAACTGGACTGGAACGACATGGTGTTCCTCCGCGGCGGCTATCGGTATGCCTCCGAAGCTTGCGTCATTCCCGGTCACATCGGCCTGGGTGCCGGCCTCAAGTTCGCCGGCTTCCGCCTGGACGTCAGCTGGCTCACCGGCTCTCTAATACTCAAGAACACCATCTGCGCTGGACTGGGATACAGTTTCTGACATTAGTCTTCCCAGGAAATTGTTCTGGACTGGTCCGGGTTGACGCTGATGTTGATGCGTAGGGTCTCATCGGGGAGCAGCTGCTCCACGTTCTCAGGCCATTCCATTATGCAGAGACAGCCGCTGTCGATATAGTCGTAGTAACCGATGTCGAGAGCTTCTTCCGGTTTGGTGATGCGGTAGAAATCGAAGTGGAACATCGGCTCGCCTGATCCGGTCCTGTATTCGTTGACTATGGCGAAGGTTGGCGAGCTGACCGCGTCGTCCCTGACGCCGAGGCAATGGCACAGGGCGCTGGTGAAGGTGGTCTTCCCGGCACCCATCGGTGCGTAGAAAGCGATTATACGATGGTCTCCAACCTGCGAAAGGAATTCTTCCGCAGCCCTTCCGATGTCCCGGAGGTTGGATATGGTGATTTCGTGCTTCATTCCTATGGTCTGAGCCAAGCTTCAGGATTCTGTGGAGTGCGTCCGGACCAGATCTGGAAATGCAGCTGGGTTTCGTCTCCGATCGTGTCCACGGTTCCGATCTTCTGTCCGGTCTTCACCTTGTCGCCCGACTTGACGTTCACGCTTCCGAGCTTGCAGTAGAACGAGAAATAGTTGCCGTGCTGGACAAGAACGCATTTGTTGTAGCCAGGCATTACCACGATCTGGCGTACCTCGCCGTCGAACACCGCCTTAACCGCAGTCCCTTTCTGGAGGGCGATAGTCACGCCGTTGTTGAACGGAAGCTTGAGATTGGTATAGACCGGATGGTTGTGCTGTCCGAAATGGTCCACAACTGGACCCTCAGCTGGCCACGGAAGCTTGCCCTTGTTGGCTTCGAACTGCTTGGCAAGGGTATAATCGACAGGTTTGCTTGGGGCCGAAGATGTGGAGGACTTTCCGGAGCTCTTTGCCTCGCTCTTCTTCCTGGCCTCCATCTCCTTGCGGACAAGCCGCTCGATCTCCCTGTTAAGGGCTTCCACCTCCTTCTGCTTCTTGGCGAGGTCCTGCTGGTATTTCTTCTTGTCCTTCTTCAACTGGTTGACTAGGTTCTGGGAAGCGCTTTCCTCCGACTGGAGCTTGCTCATCTCCGCAACCCTCTGGCCCCTCAGGGTCTCTGCCTGTTTCTTCATTACGGCCAGTTCCTCGGTCTGGCGCCTGAGGGTATCCTGCGCCGCACGGATCTTTCCGGCCTGTATGCTCATCTGCTTCGACAGGTCCCTGAGGTATCCGTAGCGGCGGAAAGCCTGCCCAAGGTTGTCGCTGGCAATGATGTACATGTACCAGACTTTGGCATTGCGGTTCTTGTAAGCTCCCCGGACCAGGCGGTCGTAATAGTCTGACAATGTGTCCAGACGGGCTTGTGCGATGGCGATCTGGCGTTCTTTTGCCTGGATGGTCGCCGCGAATTCGGATATCTCCCTGTCGCTTTCGGCTACCAGTTCCTTGCGCGAGTCAACTCTCTTGCGGATGAGTGCAAGCTGGTTGAGGGCGTTCGCGCTCTTGGTGGCGTTGGCCTTGATCTGTCCGTCGAGGATGGCGATCTCTCTCTGGAGCTTCTCGCGCTTGGCTTCTTGCTTCTTGGTGTTCTGGGAAGATGCCGGAAGACTCCCCACCGTCATGGCGAGGAGGATGACTGCGATTATTCCGGCCAGGTGTTTCATCATTCTTTCCCTTCAGCAGCCTTGTTCGCTGCCTGTGTCTTGTAAACCTTTGCCAGGTCTGTTTCCCCGAGCGCTTCGAGGACCGTGGCGTAATGTCTCAAAATGTTTGCGCTCTCCTTCCCACCGTAGAGCATCGCATGCTTGAAATAGGACTTGGCCTCCTTGTCCTTGCCCAAAAGGTGGAGTATCCATCCGTAGGTATCCAGGTATGTCACGTTGTCCGGCTCCTTCTCGATGGTCTTGCGGCTCATCGCACAGGCTTTCTTGAGCTTTTTTCCCTGGATGGCCAGATACCATGCGTAGTTGTTCAGGGCAGGGGAATATCCCGGATCCTGCTTCAGGACTTTTTCGTAGGTCTTGAAAGCTTCCTTGGAATTGCCCAGCTGGTATTGCATGTCGCCGATGTTGGAAAGGGCCGGGATGGTCTTGGAAGTATCTCCCTGTGCAATCTCGATGATCCTCCGGCTGTTGTCTATGATTTCCTGCCATTCTTCCTTGTTGTAGGAGGCGAAATTCTTGAGCTCCAGGAAATCTGTCTCCTTGGGGAAGCGGGCGATACAACTGTCGCAGGCAGCCTTCACGGCATCCCAGTCTTTCCTGTCAGTAAGCATCTGGACGTATGTGGCTGCGGCCGCAAGATTGTCGGGATTGACGTCCATGTTCCTGTGCATCAGGCTTATGCCCTTGTCCTTGCGATCGGTGGCATAATAGTACATGGCTGCGGAACTGAGAGCCGTGGTGTCAGCAGGATGGATCAGGACCATCTTGTCGTACAGAGAGTCGAGCTGAGGCTTGTTGTTCTGGAAAAACCTGTGCTCTGAGCGCGCCACCAGCATATTCAGGAACTGGGATTTGGCTTGGACATCTGTCCCTTCGTCCCGGATGAACCGGTCGAGGGTGTAGAAGAACGCCGGATAATCACGCCTTATGCGATAGACTTCCGCAACCCCCAGCAGGGCAGGCATGTAATCGCTCTGGAGATCCAGGGCTTCCTGGTAGTATCCAAGGGCGGCCGTATCCTTGTATTCGGCAATGGAATGGTCCCCGAGCTTGGTGAGGACGAACGGGGAAGAATATTCCTTGTTATATTCCTGCAAGGCCTTCAGTGCCTCGTCTGGCTTGTTCTGGCGGAGCAGGATGTCGTATCTGGTGGAAGTAACCTGTTCGTTTTTCCCGAATACCGCTTCGATCTGGTCCATCGCAGAGAGAGCCTTGTCGTACTGGTTGTGCTTGAGATACAGGTTGACAAGGTTGAAATGGAGGTCGTCTTTCTTCGGGAATTCCTTCAGCAAGTCTTCGTAGGTTGCTATCGTGAGATCGTCTTCACCTGAAAAGGAATACACGAAAGCAAGCCTTTCCTTGTACCAGTAATTCGACGGATCGAGCTCACTGGCCTTTTTCAGGCATTTGACCGCCTCGTCAAGCTTGCGGGTATAGAGATGGCACAGGCCAAGGTAATACCAGGCAGCGTCGTTCGAAGGACTTTCAGTGACGATCTTTCCAAGTTCGGTCCCAGCCTTCTGGAACTGTCCTTCGTTCATCTTGGCCACGGCATCGATTATCCTGCCATCGTCCGGTCTCGTGCTTGCGGCTGTCTGGCTGAAAACCTGGCCTGCAGGTATCAGGAAGGCGACCAGGATCGCCGCTATAGATAGTCTAATTCTCATATCAGTGCGTTAACCGGAGTTGTCTATGCAAAAATAGTACTTTTATGACAATAATTTTAGAATATACGGCCGAAAGAGTCCGACCAGGGAAGGATAGGTCACTTTAGACGCCATTTTATTATTAGTAATTGCGAAAGAAGTATTACTTTTGCAGCTGTTCTATGTCTTCTAATAAATACGGTTCCTTATTCGTAGCAGTATTGATTCTGCTGCTGGCTTATGCCTGCGGGACGAGCCGCAAAGTCAACTATCTGAACAAGAACGCGGTTAGCGCCTCCCTCTCCCTTGACAACAGTGCTGAAGAGTTCCCCGACCTGGGCTTCGGAGTGACCAAGCGGGACACTGTAGCCGTTGAAGACTTCGATGGCCGGCGTGTGATGCTTATGAACACCATCAGGGACGAGGAGACTGGCGAAATGGTCGCCAGCGATGTGATTCAGGCTGCAGTAATCACGGTCCGGTTCCGCAACGTGGCTGAACGTCAGGGTAAAGTGAACCTCTCATTCAATGTCACCGTACCAAAGTCCATGCAGGACAGCAAGTGGCAGTTGCGGTTCTATCCTGATATGTTCATCCTGGGCGACAGCATCCGTCTGGAGCCCGTAATCATCACTGGTACTGGCTACCGGAAGGCGCAGCTGAAGGGCTATCAACAGTATGAGCGCTTCCTGTCCCGTATTGTCTCCGATACCACGAGATTCATCAACATCGGCCAGTTGGAGCTTTTCCTCAAGCGGAATATCCCTCAGATCTATGCCTTCCGCAATGACTCCACCGAAGTTTCCGACGAGGTATTCTACTCTTATTACGGTGTGTCCGAACAACAGGCTGTCGACCATTACACTAACAAGTTCCTCAAACGTCGCAACGAGTGGCGCAAGTCCCGGATCGGCAAAATGTATAAGAAATATGTCAAGGCTCCTATCGTTTCGGAGGGAATCCGGCTGGATACTGTCATCCAGTCCAGCGATGGGGACTTTGTATACGATTACGTACAGACCATCAACGCCCGGCCTAAGCTTCGAAAGGTGGATGTCGTACTTTCCGGCGAAATCTTCGAGCAGGACAAGAGTCTTTACAACGTTCCTAGGACTGAGCCGCTTACTTTCTATATCAGCTCCATTTCCTCCTTTGCAGACAACCACGAACGCTATCTGACACAGGTAATCGAACGCCGCCTTGCCGCAGACACAGAGTGCCGGATAGACTTCGAAGTCGGCAAAGCTGACATCAAGCCGGGTTTGGGTAACAACGCGCTTGAGATGAACCGCATCAAGAACATCCTGGAGTCGCTCGCAGACGATGCTGTCTTTGACTTGGATTCCATCGTCGTGAGTGCGACGGCGTCACCGGAAGGTAGTTATGCCTCTAACAAGGCGCTGTCCCAGAGACGGTCCAAGTCGGTCTCGAAGTATTTCGGCGACTACGTGGACTATCTCCAGGATTCTCTCCGCCACGAGGAGGCTGTGCAGTACAATATGGATTCCGAATATACCGTCATTCGGAAGAAACGCCAGCGGATCAACTTCATGCCGCGCAGCATCCCGGAGAACTGGGAAGACTTGCGGGAGTTTGTAGTCAACGACACCGTCCTTACGGAAGCTCAGAAAGAAACCTTCTTCGACAAATTCCGGACTGAGAACGAGGATGCCCGTGAATTGGCTCTGTCACGCGAAAGCTTCTACAAGTACCTGCGCGACACCTACTATCCACGGCTTAGGACAGTCAAGTTTGTATTCCACCTGCACCGCAAGGGTTTGGTGAAGGATACGGTGCATACCACCGTCCTGGATACTGCCTATATGATGGGTGTCGAGTCGCTCCGGAATATGGAGTACGACCTGGCGCTTATCCGGCTGAAGCCTTACGAGGACTTCAATACGGCCGTTGCATACGTGGGCTTGAACCGCAACACCAATGCGTTGGCCATACTCTCCAAAATGGATCGCACGGCAGAGGTCAACTACCTGCTCGCCATCATCTATGCCCGTATGGGCAAGACTCACGACGCGGTCGAATGCTATGTCAAGTCATGCAAGCAGAATCGCCTGTTCGTACATCGGGGTAACCTGGATCCCGAGATCTCTGCTCTCATCCAGGCCTATCAGTTGAACAAGTTGAACGAGGAAGATGAAAAGGACTTTACATATTAAGGCCGACCCATTTCTGAGCCGGCCTTCTTTGTGGGTCTTACCTTCCGCGGCGATAGCCTAGAGGTTCTTGTTGACTTTCTTCCAGTCCTTTACGGCAGGGATGATTCCCAGGTCGATGATCTCATCGCGCATCTTGCAGAGATGCTCGTATGAAGCCTGGAGAGCTTTCATCTCGGCTGCGGTACCCTTAGGCTCCTTGAAGCTGACACCGTTGGCGTCGATGACGGTAGGCATCGCCATCATGACGTTCTGGAACTTCTCGTCGTTGACATAGGTTCCGGCCGGCCAGGTGAACTTCTTGCCGCCCATGGAAGCCTCGATCATCTTCACGGCGTTGTACGCAGGGCTCTGGAAGGAGCTGCGTCCGCGGAGCTTGATGATGTTGGATCCACCCTGGATGGTAGCCTGCTTGATCTCCTCGAACTTCTTTGCGGAGAGTTTCTTTTTGGAAAGAGGAACTCCGTCGATCTTGACCTTGGATGCGAATACGGCCATGGCTTCGCCGTGTCCTCCGTAGGTACGGGCTCCGGTTACCTTGTACTGAGGAACCTTGAACTCTGCTGCGAGTTCGGTCTGCAGACGGGTGGAGTCGAGGGCTGCCAGGGTAGTGACCTGTGAAGGCTTCAGTCCTGAGTGGAGCAGTACCACGAGACCGGTAAGGTCGGCAGGGTTGAAGATAACTACGATGTGCTTGACATCAGGGCAGTATTTCTTGACGTTCTTGCCGAAATCCTCCGCGATCTGGCAGTTACCCTTGAGCAGGTCCTCGCGGGTCATGCCTTCCTTGCGAGGGGCTCCTCCGGAAGAGATAATGTACTTGGCACCCTTGAAAGCTACCTTAGGGTCTGTGGTCCAGGTGATGTTGGCGCCTTCGAAAGCGCAATGGGCCATCTCGGCCACGACACCCTTCAGACCAGGTTCATAAACGTCATAGAGGCAGATGTTCGGTGTGAGCTTGAGCATCATCGCCGTCTGGGCCATGTTGGATCCGATCATTCCGGCAGCGCCGACGATGACCAGTTTGTCATTTGTCAAAAATCCCATTTCAGAATAATGTTTATGTGTTTGCGATTCGTTTTCTTTAAAGCAGGGCAAAGATAACAAATTCCCCGGTATTTTCTTTGATATTCAAAAAATGATTATATTTGCGGAGTTAAGAACTACTGATTCAGATGGAACCTCCCAGTTCTATAGTTACCGACGGCAAATCTAAGGCGGACCCCCGATCTGAGGATCCGTTGCCGTGTCTCATCTTAAACTGGCATATCAACCGCCCGCAGGGTTTTCCTGGCGGGGAGGCATCTGTTTCCGTTAACTGAACCCAAAATACGACATGGCACTATATCTTAAGAAAGAATTGGAAGAAACCAGGTCTGTCATCGGAGTATGGCAGATAACCGAAACTGAAGAAGAACTTCGGGAGCTTGCCTCCGTCCCCAACGACGAGATGGAAGAGATATCATTCATCAGCAACGAATCCCTCCGCAAGCAGAGGCTTGCGGTGAGGGCGCTCCTTTGCGAGCTGTTCGGCGAGAAGGTATATCTCAGCCATCATGACAACGGCAAGCCGTACCTCGAGAACATGGTCACCAACATCAGTATCTCCCATACCCGCAAGTACGTCGCAGTGATCCTGGACGACATCGAGGACGTGGGCATCGACATCGAGTCGCTCGACAGGGATTTTTCCTCGGTCGAGAAGAAGGCTCTGTCGGAGGATGAGATCGACGACCTGGACGACGAGAAGAAGAATGAGCAGCTTGCCATCTACTGGTGCGCAAAGGAAGCCATATTCAAGAGAGTCTCTGCATACCATGTGGATTTTGCCGAGCAGATCGAGGTAGACCGCTTCCGCCTGAGGGACGAGGGAGAGCTGGACGCCACATTCGTCCACAAGGACGGCTACGAAGAAGAATTCGAACTTGAATATATCACCTTCGACAACCATGTGCTTGTCTGGGTGGTAGGTTAATCGCAACCAACAAGAACAACATAATCAATTAACGCCATGACAGCCCTTATAGTCATAATCGCCTTGCTGGTGCTGGTCGGACTTTATGTCTGGAGTACCCAGCGCAATCTCGTCAGTCTCGATGAGAAAATGAAGAATGCCTTCGGTCAGATCAACGTCCAGCTGAAGACCAGGTGGGATGCGGTCACAAACCTTGTGGAAATGACCAAGCAGTATGCAAAGCATGAGCATGACACCCTCACCGACGTAATCTCCAAGAGAAGGATAGACAATGCTTCTCCTGAGCAGATTGCTGACCAGGAGAACGCAATCCAGTCAGTCCTGAGCAGGCTGAATGCCGTAGCCGAGGCATATCCTGACCTTAAGGCCAACCAGATGTTCGCCGACACGATGGCAAGCATCCGCCAGTACGAGGAGAATGTCCGTCTCAGCAGGATGGTCTATAACGACTCGGTTACCAAGATGAACATGATGGTACGCCAGTTCCCATCGAACCTCGTCGCCAGCATGCTCGGATTCACCACCCACGAACTGCTTCCTGAGGATCCTGCAAAGTCAGAGGCTCCTTCAGTATCGGACATATTCAACAACAAGTAAGATGAGGCGTCTTCAGGCACTCCTGAGCGTCTTCCTGCTGTTTTCCGCCGCCGAATCCTTCGCCCAGAGCGACGTTGATTCCCTGAGAATCGATGTGAAGCTTCTGGACAACGGTTCCGCTGAAGTGACGGAGGTCTGGCATATAGACGTCTCGGACAATATCACCGAATGGTACCTGGTCAAGGACAACCTTTTCTCCAATGATATGGATATCAGCGGACTTAAGGTTGCCGACGAGACCGGTGCCAGGTTCGTAAACGAAGGAGAGTGGGATGTGGACCGTTCCCGCCAGGCCAAGGCACGCAGATGCGGCCTGGTGACGAAGTCCGACGGCTACGAGGTCTGCTGGGGAGTAGGAAGCAGCGGTCCTCATGTCTATACCGTCGAATACCTGCTCACGAACCTTGTCAAGGGGCACAGCGACCTTGACGGTTTCAACCACATGTTCGTAACCAGGGGACAGGGCTCTCCTCCGAGGCAGGTCAGCCTCAGGATCTGGAAGCCTGGCACCATCCTGACCTCGGACAACACCAGGGTCTGGGCTTTCGGTTACAAGGGAGAGGTCAACCTGCTCGAAGGTGCTGTCAAAGCCTGGACTTCCGAGAAGTTCTCCAGGCAGAGCGCGATGATCGTGATGGCCGGTTTCGAGAAGGGAATGTTCACTCCTGCCGTTTCCGAAGAAAGGACTTTTGACCAGATGCGCGAGACCGCGATGGCAGGCAGTGACTACACCGATCCTGAAAGCGAACAGCACAAGTCTTTCAAAGACAGGCTCATAGCCTTCTTCTTCAATATCTTCAACCTTCTCCTGGTAGGAATATTCGTCCTTTTCGGAGTCGGTACCGTCCGTGCGGCACGTAAGGCCCGGAAGAAAAAGGAAGAGCTTCTGGGAGGAAAGATGAAGGATGTCGAGTGGTTCCGCGGGGTGCCGGTCGACGGTGATCTGAGGAAGGCCTGCAGCATCCTCGAGGTGTATTCGGGCAAGATCGAGGAAGAAAGGAAGAATCTGACCGCGGCCTACATAATGCGTCTATTCTACAAAGGTGCATTCGAGATAGTGCCTCAGAACCTCAAGAAACCGGCATTCAGGATCAAGGAATACAAGGTACCGGACGACGCAGTCCACAATGTAGATTCGGAACTGGAATCCGAAGTGTTCGGTTTCATAAAGGAAGCTGCAGGCAAGGATTCCATCCTCCAGCAGAACGAGTTGAAAAGATGGGCGTATGCCCATTCGGAGAAGCTGTATGCCTGGCAGCAGAAGCTTCCTAAGCTGACATCTCCTTACGGCCTCGAAGCCAAGGATGTGAGGGAAGTCTTCGGACTCCGGAGATTCCTCAAGGACTTCACCCTTATCCAGGACCGCGGTGTGGTGGAAGTGGGACTTTGGAACAATTACCTGATATTCGCCTCTCTCTACGGCATCGCCGACCAGGTCATCAAGGATTTCAAGAAGGTATGTCCTGAATACTTCACCCTGTCCCAGACCATTGCTGCGCAGACACAGGAAGTGACTCCGGTCGTGTTGTGGGATATGATCAACAGTACTTCCCGTTCTTTCAACGGGGCTGCTTCATCCTACCCTTTGGGTTCCGGTTCCGGCGGCGGTGGAATGCGCTGGGGCGGCGGAGGCGGAATGGCTTCCTGGGGCGGCGGAGGCGGTTTCTCCGGCGGTGGCTTCGGAGGAGGCGGCCGATGATTTTTTGAAAATTATTTTGCTTTTTCCGAAAAAAGGGATATCTTTGCAGTCCTTTCTTACGGGAAAGCATTCGGGGTGTGGCGCAGTTGGCTAGCGCATCTGGTTTGGGACCAGAGGGTCCAGTGTTCGAGTCACTGTACCCCGACATTAAGGGGATGATCTTACAGAATCATCCCCTTTTTTGTTTATATTTGTGCAAATTTCGGGTTATGATCATTCAGGCAAAGGGCATAGAAAAGAGTTTCGGGGACTTGAAGGTCCTCAAGGGGATTGATTTCGAAGTCGGGAAATCCGAAGTGGTGTCTATCATGGGTGCTTCAGGAGCCGGGAAATCCACCTTGCTGCAGATCCTCGGTACACTCTCGACCCCTGATGCCGGGACTTTGGAAATCGATGGCACTCCTGTCCTTGAACTCGCCGGTAAGGAGCTTTCTTCCTTCAGGAACCGCAAGATCGGTTTCGTATTCCAGTTCCATCACCTTCTGCCTGAGTTCACTGCCCTCGAAAACGTGATGATCCCCGCATTCATCGCGGGCCGTTCCGACAAGGACGCGCATGCCGCTGCTGCCAGGCTGCTTGCGGACATGGGGCTTTCCGAAAGGATGGACCACAAGCCATCCGAACTCTCCGGCGGAGAGCAGCAGAGAGTCGCCATAGCCAGGGCACTTGTCAACGATCCGGCCATCCTCTTCGCCGATGAACCGTCCGGCAATCTCGACACGAAGACAAAGGATGAGATCCATAAGCTTTTCTTCGACCTCCGCGATAATTACGGCCAGACGATAGTCATCGTCACCCACGACCCGGACCTCGCTCGGATGTGCGACAGGTCGCTGTTCATGCGGGACGGCCAGTTCGTGGATGAATAAACCGTTTCCCGTCGATGGGAATATTCCGTTTCAAGCAGTTCGATGTGCTCAACGAGCGCTCCGCGATGAAGGTGAATACCGACGGAGTGCTTCTCGGTGCTGTCACCGAGGTGTTTCCGGAGGACCGCTACGTGTTGGACATAGGTACCGGGACGGGGGTCGTGGCCTTGATGCTTGCGCAGAGGCTGGCCGGATTCGGAGAGGACTTCCGGATAGAGGGCATCGACATCGACGGCCCTTCAGCGGAAGAAGCTGCTCGGAACTTCGCCTCTTCTCCATGGAGCGGGCACCTGACAGCTCACAAAGCCGGTTTGCAGGAGTATTCCCAATCCGGCATTGGCGGTCCCGGGATGCCGGACCTGATAGTCTCAAACCCTCCTTTCTTCGACAATTCCCTGAAAGCCCCGGATGCCAGACGCAACGCAGCAAGGCACACCGGAGATAATCTTTCATTCAGGGAAATACTTGAATACGCGTCAGTCAGCCTCTCTCCGGAGGGAAGGGTGTCGATGATCCTGCCTGCCGGAACTGAAGCAGAGCTGCTGAGGTTTGCGAGGATGTGCGGATTCGCGCCGTGGAGGATAATGAGGGTCCGGTCCAAGGAAGGCAAGCCGGACTCAAGGATAATAGTAAGGTTCAGGCGCAGGAGGCCTGGCGAACCGGCCGATTGTGCCGGAGAGTCATCCCTCGTGCTGACAAATGAAGAAGGGAAGCGTACTTCACAGCATGCTTCCCTGGTAACAGACTATCTGTTGTAATCAAACTAACCTTACCATTTTATCCTGATTAATAATCTGTTACTTATTCTCAAACTTTTTTAGCCGGTGGATCTGCTGGCGCCTGAATGCTTCCTCTGCGATGAACAGCTTCGCCACTTTCTTGCTTGACAGGAACTTGCGGTACTCCGAGACGTATTTTGCGTCAATCGTCTTCCCGCTCTCCAAAGCCTCGAGGTATTTGTCAAGCAACGTTGAAACCTCCTTGTCGTCCTTTCCGGCTTCGATGGCGGAATTCAGGGCCTTGTAGGCATCCATGGTCGATTTCCAGGAAGCCTTCTTCTCGGCCTCAGCCTTGTTGTAAACCGGCCAGAACTTCTCGGCTTCAGACGTAGTAAGTTCCATCGCGTCTGTCAGGAAAGCGATCTTCTCGATCTTCCACCTGTCCTGTATATCTTTCTTGCTCTTCTTTTCCTGTGCCTGTGCACTCGTGGCAGAGAGCAGGAGCAGAGCTGCAGCAAGTGCCACCGTCAATACTCTTTTCATATTCGGTTATTCTTCTTGTCTTTCAAATTCAATCTGTTCCGCTGAAACTCCGGTATCTATCAGATAGTTGATGATGTCTTCCTCTGAAATCGATCCATCTTCGTCTTCCATGCCAAGGATAAAGAGATCCGGATGCGAAACGGAGACCATGTCAGCGAAAACGGTTTCGTTGTAAAGCTGGTCCGGGGACTGCTTCGAAACGGTTGTCTTCAGTATCGCTGTTCCGATGGCGAAAGCAATGGCAAAGCATGCTGCAAGCGCGAGGTACGGCTTCAGCTTCATCCAGGCCCTCGGCTCCACGACGGTCTCTTCCGAAGGAATCCTTCCGAGGCGTTCCCCGAGCCCTTCGAAATAGCCTTCAGGAACCCTGATGGCGGGTTTCCCAACTCTTTCAATCAGATCCTTTTCCATTTTACGTCTTTTTGACAATAATCCTGTGTCCGGGTTTAATACCCACCCGTATTTTTTTCCAGCTCAGCCTTGATCTTCTCCGCAGCGAAGTGGTAGGAGGCCTTCAAAGCACCTACGGACGTCCCAAGGATTTCGGATATATCCTCATAGGAAACATCTTCGAAATAGCGCATGATGAATACGGTCCTCTGCTTGTCAGGAAGCTTGGCGACCGCTTTGGAAAGCTCCCTCTGCAATGCATCCGCATCGAGATACGGATCTTCGTCGATCCTTCTGTCCATTTCCGAAGAAAGGCTTTCGAAATGGAGCGCGGAGCGGATCTTCTGGCGGCGGAGAAAGTTCAGGGTCTCGTTGGTTGCTATCCTGTACAGCCAGGTGTACAAACGGGACTCCCCGCGGAATGAGGGCAGGGAATGCCAGATTTTCACGAATATGTCCTGGAGCAAGTCATCGGTGTCTTCATGACTGCACACGAAATGCCTGACATGCCAGTACAACCTTTCGCCGTAAGATGCTACGATCCCGTTGAAAGCCTTGTCCTGCTGCCCATCATTGAATAGCTGGATTATTTCGTGGTCTGTCAAGTTCGTGAACGTCTTCAATCTTTCAAATGTACGACAATTTGATTATTTTTGCAATTATGAAACATATCAGGAACTTCTGCATCATAGCCCATATCGACCATGGCAAGAGCACGCTTGCCGACAGGCTGCTCGAGCTTACCCAAACCCTGTCTTCCAGGGATATGGAGGCCCAGGTCCTGGACGATATGGACCTTGAGAAGGAGAAAGGGATCACCATCAAGAGCCACGCGATCCAGATGGAGTACCTCTACAAGGGTGAGAAATACATCCTCAACCTCATCGATACTCCGGGGCACGTGGACTTCTCTTACGAGGTCTCCCGTTCCATAGCTTCCTGTGAAGGTGCCCTGCTGGTCGTGGACGCATCCCAGGGCATACAGGCTCAGACTATTTCTAACCTCTATCTTGCTGTGGACCACGGGCTTGAGATCATCCCCGTACTGAACAAGATAGATATGGATTCCGCCCAGCCGGAAGTGGTGGCGGACCAGATAGTCGACCTTCTGGGCTGCGACCATGAAGAC
>Ga0247609_10001547_pt1 | contig 26987 bp, 14 predicted proteins | sample 172DNAGHGlowgp2_FD_193487 | JGI IMG/M metagenome (GOLD analysis project Ga0247609, IMG submission 193487) | Sheep rumen microbial communities from Palmerston North, Manawatu-Wanganui, New Zealand - 1728 DNA GHGlow gp2 | ecosystem: Host-associated > Mammals > Digestive system > Stomach > Rumen ...
ACAGCAGGGAGCAGAGCGCCGTTCAGCCCGTAAGGTGACGGAGTAACTCCGTGCGATTCCTTGTTTTTCCATAATTTAACCTTCATTTTTGGTCGTTTTCCACAATTTTACTCTAACTTTGCAAAAATACAGCTCACAATGAACGTCGTTTAAGAAAAAATGCTTATCTTTGCGAAGTAAAACTATAGAACAATGATTACACGAGCTGAATACCAACTGGAGCAGATTCGTGATGCCATTCGTCAGCTTCAGCAATGGAACGCCTCCATAAGAGTGCGGACGATTATGCTCTGTCGCCAGACGGCATGAAGACGCTGGCTGCTACGTGTATGTTGATTGAGGCCATAGGCGAAGGTGTGAAGAAATAGACTTTGGTGTTACGATAACGCCCGAGCCTGCTCCGACTAAAGAAGGTTATTCTTTTTCTGATTGGAGCGAGATTCCTGAGACAATGCCTGCTCATGATGTGACGGTTACTGGTAGTTTCGCTGTCAACCAATACACTATTACCTATATCATAGAAGGCGAGGTGTATTTTACGGAAACAGTGGACTATGGTTCGACCATCGTTCCTCCGACCGCTCCCGAGCGCGAAGGATATCGTGAATGACTATAAGACGACTGAGCCTTGGAGTCAGTTTGGAACCATCATGGGATTCAACGAAACATCAGGCGTTAAGGCCGTATGGGCCAACGAAGACGGCATTGCTCAAATCTTCTCGTTGGATGGTAAGCCGATGAACGAACCTCAGAAGGGAGTTAACATCGTCCGAATGAATAATGGGCAGGTTCGTAAGATGGTGGTAAAATAGAATCTTGGAGTAATCACGATTCTCCTGATTATTTCTGGAGATAAAAACAAGATTCCGCAAGGCTTTGACAACCTTGCGAAATCTTTATTCCAGCTATGCTGAGCGATTAGAAATCCATTCTGTCGAGCTCGTCGCTGAAGTCCTTAGGCTCGTTAGTGGGCTCGTGATACTCCTCGGTGCGCTCACGACGCTCACCTCTATCGCCACGCTCTGGACGGGGACGACGCTCACCGCGGTCACGGCGCTCACCTCTGTCGCGACGCTCGCCACGCTCTGGGCGCTCACGACGCTCTGAACGTGCAGGACGCTCCTGATAGCCCTCGGGCTTCTCAATGAGCACACGGTGAGAGAGCTTGAACTTACCCGTCTTAGGATCTATTTCGAGCAGCTTGACGGTAATCTTGTCACCCTCCTTGATGCCGGCTTCCTCGACAGTCTCGAGGCGCTTCCAGTCAATCTCAGAGATGTGGAGCAAACCATCCTTGCCGGGCATGAACTCAACGAAGCAACCGTAAGGCATGATGCTGCGAACGGTACCCTCGTACACCTCGCCAACCTCAGGGATAGCGACGATAGCACGAATCTTAGCGATAGCGGCATCGATGCTCTCCTTGTTAGGACCGCTGACCTGAATCTTGCCAACGCCATCTTCCTCGTCGATAGTAATGGTGGCACCAGTATCCTCCTGCATCTGCTGGATAATCTTTCCGCCCGGGCCAATGACGGCACCGATGAACTCCTTCGGAATCTCGAAGGCCTCGATGCGGGGAACCCAAGGCTTCAGCTCAGGACGTGGCTCAGCGATGGTATCGGTGATGCACTTCAAGATGTGCTCACGACCAGCCTTAGCCTGCATGAGGGCTTTCTCCAGAATGTCGAACGACAGACCATCGCACTTAATATCCATCTGGGTAGCGGTCAGACCATCACGAGTACCAGTGGTCTTGAAGTCCATATCGCCCAAGTGGTCCTCATCGCCAAGGATATCGCTCAATACAGCGTACTTGTCTTCACCGGGGTTCTTGATCAGACCCATTGCGATACCTGATACGGGCTTCTTCATGGGAACACCAGCGTCCATCAGAGCTAGTGTACCAGCGCAGACGGTAGCCATTGACGAAGAACCGTTAGACTCCATAATCTGGCTTACTACACGTACGGTGTAGGGGAAGTCGGCAGGAATCATCTCCTTCAGAGCGCGCCAAGCCAGATGTCCGTGACCAATCTCACGACGACCTACGCCACGCTGTGCCTTAGCCTCACCAGTACAGAAGGGAGGGAAGTTATAGTGCAGCAGGAAGCGCTGGTAACTCTTGTCGAGTACGTCGTCAACCAGTTTCTCGTCGAGCTTGGTACCAAGGGTAACTGTTGTCAGCGACTGCGTCTCACCACGGGTGAAGATACTGCTTCCGTGAGGCATGGGCAGCGGTGACACCTCGCACCAGATAGGACGAATCTCGTCGGTCTTGCGACCATCGAGACGGATGCCCTCGTCAAGGATGCAACGGCGCATGGCGTCGCGCTCTACATCGTGGTAGTAGCGGTCCATCATGGCCTCGTATTCGTCATCGGAAATTTCGCCCTTTGCATCGTCAGCCAGTTCGGCACGCTCTGTGAAGAACTTCTCCTTGAAGTCAGCGAGAATCTTCTCGAAGGCCTCAGCACGCTCGTGCTTCTCGAGAGCCTGCTTGGTAACGTCGTAAGCAGGCTGGTAAAGCTCCTTGTTCATACGCTCACGCAGTGCCTCGTCGTTCACTTCGTGGTCGTACTCGCGCTTCACATCCTTGCCAAGCTCCTTGCTCAGCTCAGCCTGCAGCTCACACATGGGCTTGATAGCGTCCATAGCAGCCTTCAGGGCTCCGAGCAGGTCCTGCTCAGAAACTTCCTTCATCTCACCTTCAACCATCATGATGTTCTCAGCCGAAGCACCAACCATGATGTCCATATCGGCTTCCTTCATCTGCTCGAAGGTAGGATCGATAACGTACTCGCCATTGATACGAGCCACGCGCACCTCAGAGATGGGACACTCGAAGGGGATATCTGAACATGCCAGCGCTGCTGATGCTGCAAAACCTGCCAAAGCATCAGGCTGGTCAACACCATCGGCGCTGAACAGCATTACGTTGACAAAAACTTCTGCGTGATAATTTGAGGGGAACAGCGGACGGAGCACACGGTCTACGAGACGGCTCGTCAGAATCTCATTGTCAGAGGCCTTACCCTCGCGCTTGGTGAAACCGCCAGGAAAACGACCTGCAGCGGCATACTGCTCTCTGTAGTCAACCTGCAGAGGCATGAAATCTGTTCCGGGAACTGCATCTTTTGCGGCACAAACAGTAGCCAGCAGTACAGTGTTGTTCATGCGGAGCATCACACTGCCATCGGCCTGCTTTGCCACTTTCCCGGTCTCAATTGTGATGGTTCTTCCATCAGGCAACTGAATACTTTTCGTAATTACGTTCATCTTAAATTAAAACATCTAAAAATAAAAATTGCAAAATGCGGCTGCAAAGGTACACATTATTTATATAAAAAACGAATAATCCCTGTTAGAATTATTGTTTTTTAGGATTTAAAGCCTTTCCGAAAGCCTTTTACCGGCTAAAGCATCAGCAACTTGAGACGGTCTGGAGCAAAAAACTGCTGGGCGACATCCTGAATCTGGGCGGACGTAATAGCATCAATATGAAGATTCAGTTCGTCAATGTTACGCTCATGGCCATAATGCAGGAAATGCTTAGCGAAATCGAGGGCAAACTGCTCACGATTGTCGCAGGCAATGGCCAGCTGTCCCTTCAGCTGACACTTGGCTGCCTGCAGCTGCCGCTCCGAAAGCGGATGCTGCATCACACGGTCCAGTTCACGATGAACCAGTCGCAGGCAACGCTTCACGTCGTGATGGTCACAACCGAAATAAACGCTCCAACAACCTGTATCACTATAGCTGACCATTGAACTCTCGACGGTATATACCAGTCCATGACGCTCACGCAAAGAGAGATTCAAACGGGCATTCATGCCTGGTCCTCCGAGGATGTTGTTTAGCAGGAACAGCGGCATACGACGAGGGTCGTCGAAGCCGAACGTGCGACAGCCCAACATGACGTGAGCCTGATGGTGCTGAGGGGCCGAGGCGGACTCGGCGGGAAAACCGCCGAGCACAGTGCTTTCGACGGTTTGCCCGTCGAGGGGAGATAGGGCGGGAGGAGCGGCAGTCCGCTTCTCCAGGCTTTTCAGCAGACGGGGAAAGTGCACATCGCCATAAACAAAGAATATGGCATTGTCGGGGCGATAGTAACGATGGGTAAATCGAAGTGCATGATGAGTAGTAAACTTCTGTACCCGTTCACGTGTTCCCAGGATATTATGCCCTAAGGGGTGATTCTGGAAGATGAGGTTTTCGAACTCATCGTAAATCAGTTCGGCAGGCGTGTCGTTATAGCTTTCTATCTCGTCACAGATAACGTCTATCTCGTGTTCCACCTCGTGCTGGGGGTATTCACTGTAAAAAACGATATCGCAAAGCAAGTCGACGGCACGCATGAAATGTTCACGTTGGATAGCGGCATAGAATACGGTATCCTCCTTGTTGGTAAAAGCATTCAAATCGCCACCGACACTCTCAAGACCATTGAGAATCTGGAGAGCCGAACGGTGTTTGGTTCCCTTGAACGTCGTATGCTCGCAGAAATGAGCCAAGCCCTCCTCACCCTGTAATTCGTGACGGGCACCGGCATTGATGCCGATACCACAATAAACGACTGGCGAAGTCGATGGCAGATGGATAACCCGAAGGCCATTGCCGAGTGTTGCAGTGTTATATTTTGTCATAATCGGCTGCAAAGGTACTAAAAAATTCATATTTCATAGTTCTTTTTTCAACTAAAAATTGTATCTTTGCAGGCAAAACAATAAAACTATGCGAAAAATTATCGGAATCGGCGAGACCGTACTTGACATCATCTTCCGCAACGAACAGCCTATCCAGGCCGTTCCCGGAGGTTCTACTTTCAACGCTATCATATCGCTCAGCAGGGCTGGGGCAGAAACCAGTTTCATCAGCGAAACGGGTAACGACCGTATCGGACGGATGATTGTAAAGTTCCTGGAAGACAATGGTTGCGAGGCCAGCAGCGTCAATATGTACCCAGACTCGAAGTCGCCCCTGTCGCTGGCTTTCCTGAACGAGCAGAACGACGCAGAATACATTTTCTATAAGGACCATCCCCACGACCGGCTGGACTTCTCCTATCCCGACGTTCAGCCTGACGACATTGTGCTGTTTGGATCGTACTACGCACTGAATCCTGTCATCCGTCCTCAGGTAAAGGGTTTTCTCGACTATGCCCACGAACGAGGAGCCATTCTCTACTACGACGTCAATTTCCGTGCTTCACACCAACAGGAAGTAATGAAACTGACGCCAAACCTGTTAGAGAACTTCGAATTGGCAGATATTGTTAGAGGGTCGTCGGAAGACTTTGAGATACTCTTCAAGAAGAGTGACGCTGAACAGGTGTATCGTTCGCAGATTATGTTCTATACCAAGAAGTTCATCTGCACCAATGCAGCCAACCCCATCCAACTGTTTGCCGACAACGGAATGAAGAAACAGTATCCCGTCGTTGAGACAGAAACAGTAAGTACCATTGGTGCTGGCGACAACTTCAACGCAGGATTCCTTTTTGGACTTCTGGTGAACAACATCACGCGTACTGACCTCGAAATGGGCCTGACCGAAGAACAATGGGACAAGGTTGTCGAGATGGGACAGAAGTTCTCGGCAGAAGTATGCCGCAGCCTTTACAACTACGTCTCGCCCGAGTTCGGAGCAGAACGGAAAAAAGAACTCACGGAAGAATAATCCTTCGTGAGTTCTTTTATAATACGCAGTATTTTCTTATCTCACCACTTTGCGGGCTTCGCCGTTGCCATAAACAACGATGTTGACGCCTGACGAGAACGACTGCTGGCGTTCGCCACGGAGGTTGTAGATGGCTTTCACGTCATCGTTACACTCAGCCTTTTTCTCGCTGATACCTGAACCAATACTGAAAATAGCCTCAATACTCATCGACTTACAACTTGCGGGCGTTAGCACGAGTTTGTCGCCGTCATAATTCTCGGTCTTTTTACTGCCTGATGCAGGTGTCGTGGTGACTTTCCAACCTGCTATGGTCTTACCCTCTGGAGCCGTAGCAGTAATAGTCAGCTGACGGTTGGGGAAAAGTTTACCGTCGAAGACTCCTTCTGAGAGTTTGATGCCATTGACTGTAACATCCTCAGGCACATCGGCAACACCCTTGTTGATGGTCACAGGGAAGGCTGTGCCGAGGTTCCATTTTTTGCCAATGTGGTTATAGAAATTATTGGGGCGACCTTCTGCCCATTGCTTAGCGGCATTGAACTTGTTCTCAATTTCGCTGCGATTGTCTACAGGCCACCACCAGCCGGGATTGTATTTGTCGCGATGAGCCACAAATTCCTCCATAGACTCAGCCTTAATGAGGTCAATGGTCTCGCCTGTTCCTTTGCCGTTCATGAAGTCACCCATGTAAACACAGCATTTGTCGATGAACATATCAAGAATGTCCGGATCTTCCAGCATGTTCTTGATGAGTTGTGTAGCCGGTTCGGTGAATGCCCAGTTGTCATTGGGATAATTGGCAGGATTGTAGAGCAAATCGATGGTGTTATAGTTATTCTGACGACCGTAGAGTCCGAGTCCGAAGTCGGTATCCTTAACAATGAAACGCCAGATTTTAGGCAGGCCCGACTCTGTGTCATCGTCGTTGGGGCGCCAGAAAACAATGTTGTTGCCTGGGAAGTCGATATTGCCGTAGAAGAGGTTCATGATCATGATATTCAGATATTCGCTGACATCCATCCACTGCTCGTATTCAGCCTTGGTATGGCCCTTCTCGCTATAGAAGGCCTTGAAGGCGTTATAAAATGTTTCATCTTCACTACCCTTGAATTCCTCGAGGAACTGGTCAACATTATCTACCTTCTCGTGAGAAATTTCCACCATGTCGATATCCTCCAGGCCATTGTAGTTGCTGTAGATGTTGTCCTCGTTCGAACGCTCACGGATGTTCAGCATACCCATATATTCACCATTGATGTAGAGTACGGCTGAATGACCTGCCTGCCAGTCGAGATCTACATGACCTGCCATCGTACGCTGGATTATGAGATCGCGGAAATACAGATCGCCAAAGTCGTTACCACCATCACGTAGGGAGAACGACTTAAACTCTGTGATGCCAGGTTTCTGGTCGGGGAAGAATTCATAAGAATAACGCTTGTGGTCAGGATCGAAGCGCTTGTTGGCATAGAATACCATCGACTTCAGTGCGTTCGAACGCGATTGTCCTCCCTGAATGCGCGTCTCACCTAGCTGGTTGAAAGCACTGTTGTCACTTCCTACTGGGAAGAACTCTATCATCACAGGACGACGCCAGTCGTGGGTCTTCTTGTCTTCCTTACTGTTATTATTGGCAAAAAGACCGATTTCCTTGTCGTTCAGATATTTGTCGTTGGTCTGAACAGAGAATATGGGGAGGGTGATTTCCCTTGGGTGGAAAATGTACGACTGTGCTGTGCTCATAGGTGACAGCCAGCCGTCACAAAACAATTTGGCACGAATAACCTTTGTCTTACCGATATTGATGGGGCTCGTATATTTCGTGCTCTTACTGGTTGGTTCACTGCCGTCTGTCGTATAACGGATGACGGTACCCTCAGGAGCGCCATCAGGCAGGCTCAGTTCCAATTGGAAGGCAGCATCATCAGAGGTTACGAAACCCTCCTTGCCGAATACGGGAGCACCCAAGATATGCTTGGCGTCGCAGATCTCACCAGTATTGGCCTTACCAGGAGTCGGTGTAACCTGATAGCCCCATTTGTCGGCACCATCAGTCTCGCGACCGAAAGCCACATCGGGAGCAGGCATCTTTTTCATGTCTGCAGGGAGACTATCAACTGGTTCGGCATCTTTATCCTTGAAGAGATAAAGGGTGCAACCCTTGCCTGACTCCAGGCGGAAATCTGCATGGAGACGATTGTCCTCCTTGCCCTCCTTGTCACAATAGATAATCACGTAACCACCAGCAGGCACTTGCTGATCAGGCAACTGCCAAGCCTTCTTCACTTTGTTTTTGTTGCTGATTTTGTAGTCCTTCAGGTTGATGGCTGCATCTGTGGGGTTATACAACTCCACCCACGAATCAGGAAATTCCTTGATGTCATCCATGATACACTCGACATTCGACTGCATCAACTCGTTAATCTGTAATGTCTGTGCCGTAGAACCGACGCTCAGCCCTACGAGCGAAAGAAAAATCAAATACTTTTTCATTGTCGTTTATAGTTGTTCTTGATAATTTCGCTGCAAAGGTACTGTAAATCGAGCGAAATACAAAGAAAAAAACGGTTTTTTTTGTATCTCCGTCATGCTTTGATTTTTTTTTCGTACCTTTGCGGCACAAATGGTTGTGAAACTTAAATTTGAAACTTAAATTAGAAATTATAATATGGATTCTATTATCTTTTTGGGATTTAACCTCTATGCCTGGATTACCGTCGTCACGGTGTTGGGCATGTTTAGTGTCCTGTTGTTTACAAAGATACGCTCAGATTGGGTTTTCCTCAGTGCCATTGGTGTCCTGTATGTCACGGGAGTTCTTGATGCCAAGGAAGCCTTCTCCGGCTTCAGCAGTTCGTCGGTGATTACCGTCGGAGTGCTGTTCGTGGTTGTTGCAGGACTGATGCATACCGGTGTGCTGCATTATATAGTGAAATATCTATTAGGGCAACCCAGCAGCTATGCAAAGGCGGTGACGCGACTGATGTTGCCTGTAGCCTTTCTTAGTTCATTCCTCAGCAACACCACCGTCGTTGCACTCTTCGTGAACATCGTGAAGATGTGGTCGAAGAAACTCGGCATCTCGCCCTCTAAATTGCTGATACCGCTGAGTTACGCTTCGGGCATGGGTGGCGTGTGTACGCTGATTGGTACACCGCCCAACCTGATTATCAGCGGACTCTATGCAGAGAGTACCGGTACGGCCATGAACGTGCTGACCACGACCATTCCGGGATTGTTCTGTTTATTTATCGGTGTGCTCTCAGTCATTGCCATGCGGCGTCTGCTTCCCGACCGAAAAGCGTCAGATTCTGAATTTGACGCCATAGATGAGTACACCGTGGAGTTGCGGGTGCCGTCGGACAATCCGTATATCGGCAAAACACTGGGCGAAGCTGGTCTCTACCATATCAAGGGCGGCAGCCTGATAAAGATGTATCATTTCGATGATGTCCCGATGCCCTTCACCGAGGAAGAGCCGTTGATGGGCGGCGACCATCTGGTCTATGCCGGACAGATAGACGAGATCTACGATATGGCAGATAAGCACCAGCTGGTGGCTGCCGACCACCATGTCTTCTCCATGAGCGAGGTGGACATGAAGAGCAAAGCACACACGGCATTCATTACTTTCGGCAGTCGTCTCATAGGCCGTAAAATCATCGACACCACCTTCGAGAAGGACAACAACCTAATGATTGCCGCAGTGTCCCGTCGCGGCACGCGCATCAACGAAGCGCCGCGCGAGGTGGTACTGGAGGCTGGCGACACGTTGCTGTTAGTATTTCCGAGTAACATCAAGGTTGATACATCATCCTTGAGTAAGGACCTCCACTTCTTTGACTCCAGCGACATGCCTAACATTGGCATCGGCACATTCATCTCCACAGCTATTATGATTGCCATGATAGTTCTCTCCGCTCTCGGCATCATGCCTTTGTTGCAGTGTGCCTTCCTTGCCGCGGCAGCTATGGTCATCTTCCGTTGCTGCAACGTAGAGCAGGCCATGAAAGCCATCAACTGGGAGATTCTCATGGTCTTCGCAGGTAGCGCGGTCCTTGGCCTTGCCATTCAGAAAACCGGCATTGCCGAGTGGATGGCCAATGGCATTCTTGACGTCTGCGGCACCAATCCGTTTGTTGTCATGACGGCCATCTGTTTTGTGGGTACGTTTATCACGGAATTCATCTCGAACACGGCGGCGGGTGCCATGTTCTTCCCCATCATGTATGACGCTGCCGAGAAGCTGGGTTACGATCCCTACACCTTCCTCATTGCCCTGATGATCAGCGTAAGCAGCAGTTTCGCAACACCTATCGGTTCGCCCACCCACATGCTGGTCTATGGGCCTGGCGGCTACCGCTTCAGCGACTTTATGCGCATTGGCCTGTTGATGAACCTCATCATCCTCGCCGCGAATATCTTCATCGTGAACATTGTCTATCCTTTAACGCCACTGCAATAAACCGGCATCGGCGAGTGGGCTGCCGATTTATTTTTTCACGCGATAGATGCGGAACGACATGGGCGGCAGTTGGTCGTTGATGACGCTCTGCTTCTTGTCGGGCTCAACGGCGATGGTGCCGCGCTGTGGGGTAATCAGTTCGGGGCGTTGGATGCTGTTCTCGTCGTCCATGCCTGCATGAGATAGGGTGATGGTCTGCGCCGTGGTGGCACCCGTCAGGTCCTTTAGGTTGAAACGGATAGGCTGCACCTGCTTCGACGTGTTGGCCACCTTGATAATCACCTCATTAGCATCCTTGTCGAAGGCCGCTGTGGCGAAGAGTCCGTTCTGGCCTTCCTGTCCTGCTACAGGCACTGCTTTTTTCCCAGCGGGGGTGGTCAGCGAGAGCACATGGGTGCCCTTGTTGGTGGCGTAGAGCTGCTGCACGTAGTAGCTCACCGTGCGGAACATCTGCGTCTGGTCGTACCATATCTGGTCGGGGCGCCACTGCCAGCCGTCGACGTGGGCGAAGAGCGGGGCGGGGGTGGTCATGTGGACGATGTCGGCATTGCGCTCGAAACCGGTCATGTGGGCGGCTTCGAGGATGGCGGCCTCGTAGTGGTTCCACTTCTTGCCCTTGCCGTGGCAGGCATATTCTCCGGCAAACACCTTCGGACCGCGGCGGTCGTACGTGTCGTAGCGCAGGCCGTGGGTAAGGAACCACTGCTCGTCGCGGTAGTAGTGCTCGTCGTAGAGGTCGACGCCGAGTTCCTTCATGCGTGGCTGGAGCAGGTCGAAGTCCCAGCCCTCGCTGTTAGGGCCGGTGGTGCCGATGAGTTTCAGCGTGGGGTATCGTTTGCGCAGGGCGTCGCTGAACTTCTTCAAGCGTTCCGTAAACACAGGACCGTAGCCGCCGTGAGCGTCGTCGTAGTCCCACTGCTCGTTACCCACGGCGAGGAACTTCAGATTGAAGGGAGCGGGGTGGCCCATTTCGGCGCGCACCTTACCCCACGTCGTGGTGACGTCGCCATTGGCAAACTCCACGAGGTCGAGGGCATCCTGAATGTAGCTGTCGAGGTCGTCGACGGCTACGTGTACGCCGGGCTTCGTGGGGTCGGGGTTCTGGAACTGACACGACAGTCCGCACGAGATGACGGGCAGCGGTTCGGCACCGATGTCCTCAGCCAACTGGAAGAACTCAAAGAAACCGAGTCCGTACGACTGGTAGTAGTCGGGGAAGTAGCGGAAGTCGAAGGTGTGCTCCCAGCGGTTCTGGTTCAGCGGACGGTTCTCGACGGGGCCTACCGAATTCTTCCACTGGTAGCGTGTCTCGAGGTCGGTACCCTCGACGATGCATCCGCCGGGGAAGCGGAAGATGCCCGGGTGGAGGTCTTCCAAGGCTTGGGCGAGGTCGCGGCGCATGCCGTTCTCGCGGTTCTTATAGGTGTTAACGGGGAACAGCGAGACGTGTTCCAGGCAGACGCTGTTCGACCCTTGCAGGAAGATGCGCAGCCTGGCGGTCTTCAGCGTCTTCGTGGAGGTCAGCGTGACGGTGTATTTCTTCCACTCCGCAGAGTTGACGTCCACCTTCTGCTCGGCAAACTGCTGGCGTTCGTCCATCGAGCTCTCATCGATGAGCTGTACGCGGATGGTAGCCTGAGCCTTCGGAGCCTTTGCCCACACCGAGAAACGGTACTGCTCGCCCTGCTTCACGCCGATGCCGAAGTAGCCTTCGTTGACCAGTCCCGTACGGCGGTCGCGGTGGCCCGGGTCGCTCAGCACGACATAGTGCGGGCAACGCTCGAATGGTCCGTCGTCCTCCACTTCGACGCGTCCGAAGGCCTGCCATCCCATGAGGTGCTGTGGGAATTCGAACGAGCGGTTCTTCACCAGTTCACCATACAGTCCGCCGTCGGCGGCATAGTTGATGTCCTCGAAGAAGATGCCATACATGGTCGGCTGGATGGGTGCCCCCGGCTTTCTGGTGTTCACGTCCATCACGCTTTGCGTCATTGCCGCCAGCGTCATGCTCGTCACAGCGGCCAGTGATAATAACCTTTTCTTCATTGTCTTGTTCATTTTATTTCACTTATTTTCTTAGTAGATCGCTTTCGACTGCGAAGGTACGAAATGTCGGGCAGAATGCAAAATAAATCGCGATAAATTTTGTGTTTTGCTCGCTAATTCGTACTTTTGCAGTCTGAACTGCAAAATAATGACGATGAAAAGATTACTTATCTCCATGTTCGTCCTGCTGACGATGGGACTGAACATTGCTGCTGCGGACAATGAGGACGGCAGCCGCCTGTGGTTACGGTTTGACAATACCGGCACCATGGCAACGATAACGGGTGTCAAGGGAACGGCTATGACCGAGTTGCAAACCTACTGGCAGGGCGGTCCTGTGGTGCTGAAACGCCAGAAGGGCTTGGCTCGCGACGGATACACCATCAGGAGCCAGGGCGGAAAGACGGTGATAGCCGCCAGCGACGATGCAGGGCTGCTCTACGGTGCCTACCACCTGCTGCGCCTGCAACAGACGGGGCAGCGGTGCGACCAGCTCGACATCAGCGAGAAGCCTTTCTATGACCTGCGCATCCTGAACCACTGGGACAACCCCAACGGCACGGTGGAGCGCGGTTTTGCGGGGAAGAGCATCTTCGTGAATCCCACGCCGGAACGTATGAAGATGTACGCGCGCGCCAATGCCTCCGTGGGCATCAACGGCACCGTGCTGAACAACGTGAATGCCAAGCCCGAGGCACTGTCGACGGCGAGCCTGGAGCATACGAAGGCCATTGCCGACCAGCTGCGCCCCTATGGCATCCGCGTGTACCTGTCGATTAATTTCGCCTCGCCCATCAAGGTCGGTGGACTGCCGACTGCCGACCCGCTCAATGCCGAGGTCGTCAAATGGTGGAAGGACAAGGCGGACGAGATCTACCGTCTGATTCCCGACTTCGGCGGTTTTCTGGTGAAGGCCAACTCCGAGGGCGAACCCGGTCCGCAGGACTTCGGACGCACCCATGCCGACGGAGCCAACATGCTGGCTGGCGTGCTGAAGCCCCACAAGGGCATCGTCATGTGGCGCGCCTTCGTGTATGCCCCCCAGAGTCCCGACCGCGCCAATCAGGCCTACCTGGAGTTCATGCCGCTGGACGGTCAGTTTGCCGACAACGTCATCATCCAGATTAAGAACGGCCCCATCGACTTCCAGCCGCGCGAGCCGTACAGCCCCCTGTTTACCGCCATGCAGAAGACGCAGATGATGGTGGAGTTCCAGTTGACGCAGGAGTATCTGGGTGCAGCCAACCACCTGGTATACCTCGCCCCCATGTGGCAGGAGTTCTTCACGTTTGTCAGTCCCCGCAGCCTCCGCGCGATGGCCGGCGTGGCAAACATCGGCGACGACACCAACTGGTGCGGCCACCACTTCGCCCAGGCCAACTGGTACGCCTTCGGACGTACTGCGTGGAACCCCGCGCTGACACCGGGTGACATTGCCCTCGAGTGGCTCCAGCAGACCTTTACGGATAATTCAGCATTTGTTGCGACTTTGTCGCAACTGATGTTGGACAGCCGCGAGGCGTGCGTCGACTACATGATGCCGCTGGGCATTCACCACATCTTTGCCGGCACCCACCATTACGGCCCCGAGCCGTGGTACGCCCCCAAGGGCGTGCGTGCCGACTGGACCCCGCCCTACTACCACAAGGCCGACGCCGTCGGACTGGGTTTCGACCGCACCACGACGGGTTCCGCCAATGTCAGGCAGTATCCCGAGGCGCTCTGCCTACTCTATAACGACATCGCGACCTGTCCCGAGAACCTCATCTGCTGGTTCCACCACGTGCCTTGGGACCATCGCATGAAGAGCGGCCGCACCTTCTGGGACGAGCTGTGCCACAAGTATGACGACGGCGTCCGCCAGGCGCGCCACTTCCTCGCCCTTTGGGACTCCATGCAGCCCTACGTCGACCCCCGGCGCTTCAGCGAGGTGCAGCGCAAGCTGCGCCTCCAGGTGCGCGACGCAGAATGGTGGCGCGACGCCTGCCTGCTCTACTTCCAGACGTTCTCCCGCCGCCCCGTTCCGCAGGACGTGGAGCATCCCGTCCACAACCTCGACGAGATGATGCAGTTCCACATTCCCATCACCATGTACGAAAACCCCGAGTGCGGATACAACAAATAGCCCACACGACAAAATATAGAAATACATTGTTGATAAAAAAGGGACTCACAAATGAGTCCCTTTCTAAATGAATTGAAGTTGCTACTTGTGTTTTATTTCACAAGCAGCTTCTTAGAGCTGTTGCCGCTGCGGACAATGTAGACACCCTCACGCAGGACAGCAGGCAGAGCACCCATGCCGCGTGCAACAACCTTGCCATCGACACTGTAGATGGTCCAGCTTCCACCATTGGTACCAGCCTTCACAGCCTGGATGTCTGTTGCCTCAGGAGTCAGGTCCTTAGGCTCTCTCCAGCCCACATTGTCAGTAGCTATCGAGCAGAACGAATAGTTAGCATCATCGGCATCCTTCATCGTGTACTGGCTGCCTACGCCTGTAGCCAACAGTTCCGGCTCGGCACCGTTCTTGTAGACATAGAGGTCATACGAGGCGACACCCGAGGTGGCGTCGCTACCCTCGATGTTGATAATGATATCGTTACCGCTACGCTCTGCACTCGTCACCTTCGAGGTAGGATAGTCTGTATCGAAGGTGTTTACATAGGTGTTGGTCTCGATAGGCTCGTTGGCATCGAACACGATGACAGCCTTGTTGCTGATGGTAGAGCCGTTGGCTGGGTTGGGCTGATGCTCAACATAGAAACTGACGAAACCTTCGCCGTCGCGATTGTCGTTGTTGGGCAGCAGGTAGCCGAGGTCGGGATCATCAATCTCATCGCCATTCTTCTTGAGCGATACCATACTCCAGTTGACTTCACCAGTCTTTTCGTTGAACGCTCCGCTAACGCGTACCATAATTTCTGTATCCTTAACGGTGAACGGGATGTTGCGGGTGAACTCCTTAGTGCCAGAACCGCCTACGCTCCAAGCCTGATTAGCCCAGCCGAAGGACGAGAAACCAAAGGTGGAGAGGTCGAATTTCGAAGCGTCGAGCAGGTCTTTGACAAATACCTCGTGGGCAGGAGCCGTAGCCGTCGACTTGTTCTCGTAGGTGATGGTATAAGCCATGTTGTGGATGGGCTTGATGTAGTGAGCGTTGTCGTCGTAGCCGTCAGGACCAATCATCTCGTTGGGGTCGCAGCTGCCTACGCCACGTGACTTCTTCTTGTTACCAGGACCTTTCAGGCAGTCCTCTCGATTCCAATAGGTATTCATAGCACTCCAACACATTGAACCTATGATGAACATGCACTTGCCTACAGCACCAACACCCGAAAAGTCGGCAGCACAACTCAGTGCTGCGCTACCGAAGTTCTTGCCAAAGTTCACCCAACCACCTGAATTGCGGTTATAGATGTCTATAGTTGCTACTACCACCGTTTTGCCAGCATTATAGATACAACCTGCAACAGGTATCTGACCAACGACACCGTCTTCCAGCAATTGTTGTCCGAAACTCGTGGCCATACACTCCATCTGTTCCAACGTGTAAAGTCGTCGTTGTGCGTGCGAATTAGCCTGATCTGAGAATTCTATTCCCCATGGCTCCTGAATCATATAGTACATATTGAGCTCGTCAGCATTGGTGCTGGATGGCTTCTTGAAGCGAACGCGGAATGACCTTTCCCCAGTGCTGTTTGGTGCGACATAGGGAATAAGCAGCATATAGCAAATGACAGAATCGCCCGTCTGTTTATCGTACGCCATCATGTAGTCAGTAGCCTGCTTAGCAAATTCCTGCCCATTGTCGTCAAGATAAGGACTAATGGCACTGATATCAAAGTCAAATGATACGTCAACATTACCTTCCATTCTGGGTACGCAGAGTATGAACGGAACGTTGTAAGCTGGCGTATTCGAGCGGTTACCATAGGTGATGGTATATTGTTGGTATCTGTTCCATAGCATCTTGTCACGTCCGTTCACCTGAACCCATACATCTGGCGTCTCGGATTTTTCCACAGTAAGAGCCTGATGTAGCGTATCTGAACCCACGATGACATCGTATTTACCCGCAGATGCATTGCTGAGGTCGAAATCGGCGGGAGCCAAATCGTCAATGGAGGCTACTTTGGAGGCATCATAGTCGCTGTTGATCAGCCATTTTCCTTCTATATCACCACCAGCACCATGCAGTACCACACGGGGTTGGTTGTTATAGGTGAGCTTATAACCGCCCAATATGTGCAAGGCTACACCTTCAGATTGTCCAACTACTGTGGGATACACCCTGCTCAGTCCGCCAATAGTGATATCCTGTGAGGTAGAGGCATAGGCGTTACAGTTGCCTGTACCCTTAGCAATCAAGGTATAGCTGTAGTTTCCCGGGTCTCTACTGAAGTCCTGTTCTACATGGCGCATCTCGCTAGTCTTGTAATCGTTGGGATAACCGGGGTATGGCAGTATCCACCAACAGCCTACGCCATCCTGCGTCACATCGTTCACGTACACCTTCTGACCGTTCGTGTCGGTAGTCATGGTGAATTCGGGATGTGGCGGACGGATGCCGTCGTGGTCTACAAGAATGGCATCCATCAGCGGAGCGGGGTCGTTATGATACTGGCTCTGGTCCTGCATTGAACCGTCGAAGGTCAGCAGCAATCGGCAGTCTGAATCCTTGGCGTCAGGAGTATTGTAGATATGTGACTGAATCTCCTCCTGTGTAAGGGCACGGCTCCAGATGGCAAAGTTGTCGACCTTAGCCTTCTGATTGTCGCCATAAGTCGAGGTACGTCCGATGACGATAGGATTATTGCCCATCAATATCTTGCCTTTCTCGGTGGCCATTCCCATCAGCACACCATCGACATAGAAGCGGATGTTATCCTTTTCCTGTTTCGAGTCATAAGTCAACGCCACGTGGTGCCAATAGCCTTTGTCCTTAATCTGATAGCGCCAGCGGTCCCAAATCTCCTTTCCTTTTCCATCAACGGATAGATCGGTAGACAAGCCTGCATAGAAGTTATACCAGTCACCATTCTTACTGACATGGATATACCAGCCGCCTAAATATATGCTTCCATTATGGCTGGTACTGCTGTTGGTCACGCTGGCAACCTCAAAGGAATAGTCCAGATCGTCCACGCGCACCCAACATTCTACTGTGGTGGCCTCACGGGTTTCCATAATACTTTGCGTCATTGGAATCGTGATGTCATTCAAGATCTTTTGCGTCTGCTCTGCGTAAACTTTCTTTGTGATGTCAAATGCCATCTCCTTACCCGTAGTGGCGGAAGCCGGGTCGTTGCGCCGGTAGACAATGTTCCTGAAATAGGGATCGAAGTTTTTATAGGGAGCCTGGTAGTCCATAAACCAGTGCTCTGTTCCTTCGCTGTCTAACAGTACAGTCAGAGAGTGGTTGTTAGTCCTGCCGCCATACCATGACTCATTACCGAGGCTGAAGGTACGTTCCACATCGCGGAAACCGTCCTTCGTCTCTACCAGCAAAGCACGGCAGCCCGTCATATAGACGTGTTGGCCGGAGGCATCATCGGGCGCAATGTAGAGTTCGTAGAAATTGGAGTAGCCGTCATAACGTCCTTCCCAATAGCAGCGCTTCTGGGTTTCCCAAGTCTTGCCACCGTCGTGCGAGTAATACATCAGCGGACCATTCATTGCCTGCAGCACATAGATGTGGTCACCCTTGGCAGCGATAGCACCCTCTGAACCATTCGATTCAGGCAGATACATGGCTTCCGTCCAGGTCTTACCACCGTCGGTAGAGCGACGGAAGATCGTGTGGTTACGGTCATTGGTAGGACTCTTGTCTTCCACCACCTCGGCGCAGCCCCGGAAGATGACGTTGATGACATCGCCTTCGAGTGTCATCTGTGGGTGGTAGTTAAATGATGCGCCGTTGAATCCCGACATGTATTCCAATGAGCACCACGAGGTATCGTCTTTCACTAACGGGGCTACATTCTGCGTACTGATAGTCTCGCCACCATCTGTAGAAGTCGAGATATAGACATTGCCCCATATCATATTATAATTCCAGTACATATCATTGCCAAGTACTGCCCAGCGCGTGCCGGAAACCTGTACGTCGACAAGGTCCTGAACCATGTCAATCTCCTTGTCCTTGAAGGTAGCACCGCCATCGAACGAGGTGAGCATACGGGTTTTATAATTAGTGTAGTTGTAGCGCGCGTTTTGGAAAGCAATGACCACTGTCTGACCGTCGCTCACAATATGCGGGCGTCCGTAATAGAAATGACCGTCGCCCTCGCTGCCCTTTGCCAGGATACGCTGCTGGAAGGTCTGTCCACCATCCGTTGAATAGGTGTAGAGCAACTCGCTGTTTTCACCGTCTTCAGACTTCAGCACGGTGACCACCTGGACATTCTGTCCATCCACGTTATACCACTTGGCATTGCTGCCGAAACTGCCACCGACGTAGTTGATATCGGCCGTCGATATGCTCTTGGTAGCGACAATGGCCCGTGCGTTCTCCCACGTCTTGCCGGCATCGGTCGAACGACGGTAATAGACGCACGTCTCACCCTGGGCATTGGGCTTCCAGTCAGTCCAGAACACGTGGACAGTCTTGCCAGAGACGGCAGCCTGCATGGGCAACGGGTCGCTGGTATAACATGTCGTGTCGTTGATACCGATTGACAAGTTCTGCCAATTTCCAAAATTGGAAGGTACAAACTGATTCATCTCGTCGGCAGCCATGCCTGTCAGTGAAATCAGCAGCATAAATAATAATAGGTGTAGCTTTCTTTTCATAATGAGTTTTTGTTAATGAATTGTTTATGCTTAATATTTTACAAAGATAAAAGAAATATCTTAAACCATTACTTCTATTTCACAAATACTTTTCCCATATTCGTAATTTTACGTTCCTGCGTTGTCATAATCATAGTCGTTATGTTTACTCGCTGCAAATATAGAGAAAAAAATCGAAAGTTCCAAATAATTAGACGAAAAACTACTTTTCGAGCCCAACTCACGGGCTTTCCCAAAGATTTGAGTGAGGGGTGGGGGTCAGTGCAAATATTGCCTATAGAAAAACCTTTTTTTCTTCGCTTAATCGTAATTTTGCACTATCTTTTCGCTTTGCGAGAAAATAGGCTGCACCTCAGAAAAACTCAAATACATTTGGTTTTTCGTTCGGTTTGCACTATCTTTGCAGCCGAATAATAGTGAATGCCGATGAGAAAGATAGTAGTACTTGACGGATTTACGGCTAATCCTGGCGACTTGTCGTGGCAGGGACTAGAGGAACTGGGCGAGGTGACGGTGTACGACCGGACAAAGGCCGAGGAGACGGCGGCGAGGGCTGCCGAAGCGGAAGTGGTGCTGACCAACAAGGTGGTGGTCGGCAGAGAGGTGATGGCCCAGTTGCCGCGGCTGAGATACATTGGTGTGCTGGCAACGGGCTATAACGTGGTGGACATCGAGGCTGCCCGCGAACGGGGCATTGTGGTGACCAACGTGCCGGCCTACAGCACGGAGAGCGTGGCGCAGATGGTGTGGGCGCACCTGCTGACGGCAACGAACCGCACGGAGCACTATGCCATAGAAAACAGGGAAGGCCGATGGAGCAGGAGTCCTGACTTCTGCTACTGGGACGCTCCCCTCATGGAGTTGTCGGGCAAGACGTTCGGCATCGTAGGACTGGGCAATATCGGGCAGCGCGTGGCGCAGATAGCACTCGCCTTTGGCATGAAGGTGAAGGCGCTGACTAGCAAGGATGTCGTGCCAGCCGGCGTGGAAAAGGCTTGTCTGGATGAACTGCTGGCGGCAGCGGACGTGCTGTCGCTGCACTGTCCGCTGACAGCGAATACCCGCCATCTGATGAATGCCGAAACGCTACGGCAGATGAAACCGACGGCCATCCTTATCAACACGGGAAGAGGACCGCTGGTGGATGATGAGGCTGTGGCTGACGCACTGGCTGAGGGACGCTTGGCTGCCTTTTGTGCCGACGTGCTGACGGAGGAACCGCCAAAGAGGGATAATCCCCTGCTGCGGCAGTCCAACGCCTTCATCACCCCTCACATAGCGTGGGCTACGAAGGAGGCGCGCTGGCGGCTGGTGCGGGTGGCAACGGACAATGTCCGCTCGTTTCTGAACGGCAGTCCTGTCAACGTGGTCGGCTGCCGAGAAAGGCCTTAATACTCCAGTATGAGCGACTGGCGGGGGCGGAGCTGGAGGTCGGCGGAGAGGTCGTAGTAGCGGCCGGTGAGGATGTCCCTGGCGCGAGTGGCCGCGCCGATGACCTCAGCATAGCGCGCAACCTGCATCGTGGCGGGACGCGTGGTGCCGTTGAGGACTGTGAGTGACGTGCGGCCGCGGTACTGACGGGCAATGACGTAGATGCCGTTGAAGGGGATGAACTGGGTCATCGTGCCTTTGGTGATGACCTCGTTGCCCTTGCGCCAATGGAGCAGTCGGCTGGTCCACTGCCACATCTGCTGCTGGGCCTCGGTGCGTCCCTCGCGGGTGAAGGCGTTGTTCCGGTCGCCGGGGAATCCGCCGGGGAAGTCCTTGCGCACGTTGCCGTCGGTCACCTCCTTCGTGCCGTTCATCATGATTTCCGTGCCGTAATACATCTGGGGAATGCGGCGGACGGTCATGAGCAGTGCCAGGGCCTGACGCAGCATGAGCGAGTCGCGGCCGTTGCCCAGGAAGCGGTCGGTGTCGTGGTTGTCGACGAAGGCCATCACGTGGTCGGGGTCTTCGTAGAGGTAGTCGTAGACGAACGAGTTATACAGTCGGTTCAGCCCCTGCCACCAAGCATCGGTTTCTTCGTTCTTTGCCTGCGACAGCTTTTCGAAGAAGGAGAAGTCCATGACGGTCTTCAGATAGGAGTTGTCCTTTGACAGCCTGGAGCCCTTCTGCCATGCGGCGGTATAGGCGGGTTCGGTGACCCACGTCTCACCGACGGTGTTGAAGTTGGGATATTCCTCGTCCAGCTCCTTCATCCAACGGGCCATAGCCTTGGCGTCGGCATAGGGATAGGTGTCCATGCGGATGCCGTCGATGCCGATGGTCTCTATCCACCATTTGGAGTTCTGGATGAGATAGGTCATCACATGCGGATTACGCTGGTTCAGGTCGGGCATGGTGGGAACGAACCAACCGTCCACAGTCTCGCTCAGGTCAACCTGCGAGGCGTAGGGATCCTTGACGGGCGTCAGCTTGTAGCTGGTCTGCTGGAAACTGGTTCCTGTCGGATTGCTCGTCCCCTGCGACTCCTTGAGCCAGTCGGGCAGGTTGAGCCAGTCCTTCGTCGGCATGTCCTGCGTCCAGGGATGCTCGAAGCCCGAGTGGTTGAAAATCATGTCCATCACCACCTTCAGTCCCTTGGCGTGAGCCTCGTCGCAGAGGTGGCGATAGTCGTCGTTCGTGCCGAATCGCGGGTCGACACGGTAGTAGTCCGTGGTGGCATAGCCGTGATAGGTGGAGTAGCCCCGCTCGTCGTCGGGCGAGTCGTTCTCGAGCACGGGTGTCAGCCACAGCGCCGTCACGCCCAGCTCGTTGAAGTAGTCCAGATGTTCGCGAATGCCGTTCAGGTCGCCGCCGTGACGCAACGAGGGCGCCGTACGGTCTTCCCTGTACGCTCGCATGCCCGGCACCTGCGGATTATGCCCTGCACCCTGTGCAAAACGGTCGGGCATGAGCATGTAGAGCACGTCGGCATTGGTGAATCCCATGCGCTTCGAACCTGCCATCTCGCGCTGTTTCAATTTATAATTGACTGTTAGCTGTTGGCCTTTGACCATTGACCATTGACCATTGACCATTGACCATTGACCATTGACCATTGACCTTTGACCATTGAACGTCAACGTCATCGTGCCGGGCTGGGCATCGCGCAGGTTCAGATACACCAACAGGTAGTTGGGCGACTCCAGTCTTACAATGCTGTCGACGACCACTCCGGGATAGTCCGTCGTCACGTCCGTTACGCTGGCAATGTTCTTGCCGTACACCATCAACTGCAACGAGGGGTTCTTCATGCCTACATACCAGTCGGTCGGGTCTACGCGGTCGACGGTCACTTTTTGCTTTGCTGCATTCATTGTCATTACGCTTGCCATCAGCATGGCGGTTACCAATAATAGTTTTCTCATATCGATTTAAGTTTAGTCATTATTTCATAGAATTCCGCGGCGAAGTTACGAAATATTTTTTATTTAGCGCAGAAAAAAGCGTAAGAATGTTTGGATTATCAAAAAAATTGCGTATATTTGCAGCACTATAACAACTAAAAACAAGCAACAGTATGAAAAAACTATTCCTTTTGGCTGCCCTCTGCTTGGTGAGTATGGCAGCGATGGCCCAGCAGAATCTGAGCTGGGGACAGGGACCGCAGGTGGCTTCACCTGACGTGCATGCAGACAATTCCGTGACGTTTAACTTGATTGCCCCCGAGGCGCAGAAAGTGCAGATTACCGGCGACATGCTGCCACCACAGAAGGTGGAGTATCAAGGTAACACCTATGACATGCCAGGCGTGGTAGACCTCGTGAAGGACGACAAGGGCGTGTGGAGCTATACCACCCCGCCGCTGAAGCCCGAACTGTACACGTATAACATGATTGTGGACGGCGTGAAGATCATCGACCCGCTGAACGTGTACAACATCCGCGACATCAGCAACCTGTTCAGCGTCCTGCTCATTGGTGGCGACGCACGCACGGATTTGTATAAAGTAAATAAGGTGGCTCACGGCACCGTCAGCAAGGTGTGGTACGAGAGTCCGACGGCAGACCTGACCCGCCGCCTGACCGTATATACGCCTGCAGGCTATGAGACCAGCGGTAAGCAGTATCCCGTACTCTATTTGTTGCATGGCATCGGTGGCGACGAGAATGCCTGGAGCGAACTGGGCCGTGCCGCACAGATTCTGGACAATCTCATTGCGCAGGGCAAAGCCGAGCCGATGCTGGTCGTCATGACCAACGGCAACATCTCGCAGGAGGCTTGCCCGGGCGAGACCAGCGAGGGGTTCAAAGTTCCCACCATGATGCTCCCGAAGACCATGGAGGGCTCGTTTGAAACCGCCTTCCCCGACGTGGTGAAGTTCATCGAGAAGACCTACCGCGTCAAGAAGGACAAAGCCCACCGCGCCATTGCCGGCCTGTCGATGGGTGGCTTCCACAGCCTCTTCATTTCCATCAACAATCCTGACCTCTTCGGCTACATCGGCCTGTTCTCTGCCGCCGTCGACCAGCAGCAGCCCGACCCGAACGGTCATCCGGAAATCTATGCCGACCGCGACAAGAAGATCGACGGTTTGTTTGCCAAGAAACCCAACCTCTTCTGGATTGGTATCGGCAAGACCGACTTCCTCTTCAAGAACAACACCGACCTGCGCGCCTACCTCGACTCGAAGAAGCACAAATACACCTACCTCGAGACCGACGGCGGTCACATCTGGCGCAACTGGCGCATCTACCTTTCAGAATTTACACCATTATTATTTAAATAATCATAACGACAACCCAAAAACTAAGTCTTATGAAGAAATCCGCGTTATTTTTTGTCGCAGCTGCCGCGCTGATGGTCGGCTGCACGTCTGCTGACAAGGTGGCTAAGAACACCATCGACCAGCAGGAAGTGATTGGCAAATTGTCGCTTGAAGACAAGGCGCACTTCGTTATCGGTTCCGGTATGGAGGGCTTCAGCGGCGACAATGCCGTGATTGGCGCTACCAAGAACCTCGTCCCTGGTGCCGCTGGTACTACCTATCCTCTCGATTCATTAGGCATCCCCGCTGTGGTATTGGCTGACGGTCCTGCCGGACTGCGCATTGACGCTACCCGCGAAGGGGATTCTGCTACGTACTATTGCACGCATTTCCCCATCGGCACACTGCTCGCCTCAACGTGGAACACGAAGTTAGTGGAAGAAGTTGGTCAGGCCATCGGCGAGGAGGTGAAGGAGTATGGTGCCGACGTGCTATTGGCTCCAGCGCTCAATATCATGCGTAACCCGCTGTGCGGCCGCAACTTCGAATACTACTCGGAGGACCCCGTGGTGGCTGGTAAGACCGCTGGCGCCTATATCACTGGCGTCCAGAAGAACGACGTGGGAACGAGCATCAAGCACTTCGCCGCCAACAACCAGGAGACGAACCGCATGAACACCGATGCCCGCATCTCGCAACGTGCCTTGCGTGAAATCTACCTCAAGGGCTTCGAGATCGCCATCAAGGAGAGCAAGCCCTGGACGGTGATGACCTCGTACAACTACATCAACGGCACGTATGCCTCGGAAAGCAAGGACCTCGTCGAAACCATCCTCCGCGATGAGTGGGGCTACGAGGGTACCGTGATGACCGACTGGTTTGGCGGTAAGGACGGTGCCAAGCAGATGTGGGCAGGCAACGACATGCTGCAGCCGGGTAAGGCCGAGCAGTTCGACAGCATCGTGGCTGGCGTAAAGAGCGGCAAACTGGCAGAGGCCGACCTTGACCGTAACGTGGCCCGCATCCTGAACCTCGTGGAGAAGAGTCCGCGTTTCCAAGGCTATCAGTACTCTAACAAGCCCGACTTGAAGGCTCACGCCGCCGTGACGCGCCAGAGTGCTGCCGAGGGAATGGTGCTCATGAAGAATGAAAAGGCTCTGCCATTCGCAGAGAACGTGAAGAACGTGGCCCTCTATGGTAATACCTCTTACGACTTCATCGCTGGCGGTACCGGTTCAGGTAACGTTAACCACGCATACGTCGTATCATTGCTTGACGGTCTGAAGAATGGCGGCTACACCGTTTCTGAAGAACTGAAGACCGCTTATGAATCTTACCTCGCCGACGCCAAGAAGAAGGCCGAGGAAGCCCTAGAAGAGCAGGCCAAGAAAGACCCGAAGAACGCTATGCTTGTGAAGTTCCTGCCACAGCCGCTGCCCGCAGAAAAGTTGTTCACTCCTGACGAGCTGACGAAGCAGGCCGAAGCTTCAGACATCGCCGTTATCACGCTGGGACGTCTGTCTGGTGAATTCCTTGACCGCAAGGTGGCTGACTTCAACCTCAGCGACTCCGAGCGCCTGTTGCTCTATCAGGTCTGCGATGTCTATCACAAGGCCAACAAGCAGGTCGTTGTGCTGCTCAACATCGGCGGCGTCATTGAAACGGCCTCGTGGAAGGACCTGCCCGATGCCATTCTCTGCGCTTGGCAGGCAGGACAGGAGGGCGGCAACAGCGTTGTCGACGTCCTCAGCGGCAAGCAATCGCCTAGCGGAAAGTTCACGATGACCTGGCCCATCAAGTTTACCGATGCTTACTCGTCTAAGAACTTCCCCATCGACGAAGATCCGCGCATCGATATGCTCAATCAGGGTAAGAAGGGCAACGTCCGCAACGTCGACTTTACTGAATATGAGGAGGATGTCTACGTCGGCTATCGTTACTTCGACTCCTTCGACGTTCCCGTGTCTTATCCCTTCGGCTATGGTCTCAGCTACACCACCTTCGAGTATAGCGATGCCAAGATTGAACAGAAGAACGACATCTACGACGTCACTGTCACCATTAAGAACACGGGTGACCGCGAGGGCAAGGAAGTCGTAGAGCTCTACGTCGCTGCTCCCGACTCGAAGGCTGCCAACAAGCCCGCCAAGGAACTGAAGGCCTTCGCCAAGACAAAGAATCTGAAGCCTGGCGAGAACGAGACCCTCACGTTGAGCATTACCGCTGATCAGTTGGCGTCCTTCGACGAGGCAGCCTCAGCATGGGTCGTCACCGAGGGTGAATACCAATTCCTCGTCGCCGCCTCTGCTGCCGACGTCAAGGCCACCCTCACGGCTCCTGTCAAGAACCAGCAGGTGAAAGCTCACGACGTATTGAAGCCTCAAACGAAGATGAATCTCCTAAAACGATAATACGCTATGAAGATTTGTAAATTAATGATAGCTGTAGTCGCCCTGTGCGGCTACAGTCTTTGTGCATCGGCCCAGAAGCTCACGGCTGGCAACATCGACGAAATCGTCAAGGCCATGACGCTGGAGGAGAAGTGCCACTTCGTATTAGGAACCGGCATGCACTATAATGACGACGACAAATTCCCTGGTACGGCGGGCAGCACGTTCGGCGTGGAGCGACTGGGCATCCCCGAGACCTATTGTGCCGACTCGCAGCAGGGACTGCGCATGAATGCCAAGCGCGTATGGGACCATCGTGACTATTATCCCACCGATTTCGTAGCCTCGCCGACGCTGGCTTCTACCTGGGACCGCGAGGCTGCATTCAAGATTGGACAGGGCATCGGCAACGAGGTTCGCGAATTCGGCCTCGACTGGATTCTCTCTCCTGCGATGAACCTCATCCGTAATCCGTTGTGCGGACGCAACCACGAGTACTACTCAGAGGATCCTTACCTCTCTGGCACCATCGCCGCAGGCTATGTGCGCGGTGTGCAGAGCGAGGGCACTGCCGCTTGTCCCAAACATTTCGTGGCTAACAACCAGGAGACGAACCGCAATAATAATATCTCACAGGTGTCACAGCGTGCACTGCGCGAGATATACCTGAAGGCTTTCGAAATTATGGTGAAGGAGAGCGACCCTTGGACCATCATGACGTCGTATAACAAACTGAACGGTCCGTATGCCGTGCAGAACTACGAACTGCTAACCACCATCGTTCGCGACGAATGGGGTTGGAAGGGGATGTACGTCAGCGACTGGAATGCCGGTGACGATGCCGTAGCCGCCATGCTGGCTGGCAACGACATGCTGCAGCCCGGACAACCGAAGCAGTACGACGCCATTCTGGCTA
>Ga0247609_10001548_pt1 | contig 26978 bp, 20 predicted proteins | sample 172DNAGHGlowgp2_FD_193487 | JGI IMG/M metagenome (GOLD analysis project Ga0247609, IMG submission 193487) | Sheep rumen microbial communities from Palmerston North, Manawatu-Wanganui, New Zealand - 1728 DNA GHGlow gp2 | ecosystem: Host-associated > Mammals > Digestive system > Stomach > Rumen ...
GGAAAAAGAGATTGATGAATATCTCCAGATTATTGATAAGCGAAAACAGAGAATTCCACTTCAGCATATATTTGGAACTTGTGATTTTTACGGGTATGAGTTTGAGGTTAACGAAAATGTTTTAATTCCAAGAATGGATACAGAGGTTTTGGTTGAAAAAACATTGGAAGTGGTTTCAAAAATGCATAAGAAGAATGACGGTTTACATAAAAATGAATCGATTAAAATTCTTGATATGTGTACAGGAAGTGGCTGTATAGCAATATCCTTATATAAGGAATTAGAAAAGATGGGATGTAAGGCAGAAGTTGATGCAGTAGACATATCGAAGGATGCTTTAGAGGTTGCTACTAGCAATGCTAACAAGAATAATGCAAAAATCAACTTTATTTTGAGTGATTTATTCGAATATGTAAATCATAATAAATATGATATAATTGTATCGAATCCACCTTATATTAGAACAAGTGATATAAAAGATTTAGAAATAGAAGTGAAAAAACATGATCCACTTTTAGCCTTAGATGGTAGTGAAGATGGACTTAAGTTTTATGAAAATATTACTGATAAAGCTAAAGAACATATGGTAGATGATGGATTCCTATTATATGAGATAGGCTTTGATCAGGGTAGATATGTTAAAGAAATCATGTTAAAGAGTGATTTTAAGGAAATAGAGATTATTAAGGATTTAGCAGGACTTGACAGAGTCGTGGTTGGAAGGAGTTAAAACATGTTTGACAAGTTAGATGATATTCTGAAAAGATACGATGAGATTATGGAACAGATTAATGATCCTAGTGTCGTAAATGATCAGGACAATTTTAGAAAGCTCATGAAGGAACAGAGCGACCTTGCGCCTATTGTTGAAAGCTATAAGAAATATAAGGAAGCTAAGCAGACAGTTGAAGATAGTCTTGCTATCTTAGAAGAAGAAAGCGATGAAGAGATGAGAGAACTTGCCAAAGAAGAACTTAACGAAGCTAAGGCAAATATCGAAACTTTAGAGCAGGAACTTAAAGTATTACTTCTTCCTAAAGATGAACTTGATGAAAAGAACGTTGTTGTAGAAATAAGAGGCGGTGCAGGTGGTGATGAAGCCGCATTATTTGCCGCAGAACTTTATAGAATGTATTGTAGATTTGCTGAAAGAAATAAATGGAAGACAGAAATTATTTCTCTTAATGAAAATGGACTTGGTGGATTTAAGGAAGTTGTATTCATGATTTATGGTCAGGGCGCATATTCAAAACTTAAATACGAAAGTGGTGTTCATAGAGTACAAAGAATTCCGGTAACTGAATCTGGTGGACGTATTCATACTTCAACGGCAACTGTTGCTATTATGCCAGAAGCTGAAGATGTTGATGTTGAAATTGATATGAATGATTGTAAATTTGATGTGTTTAGAGCATCAGGTAACGGTGGACAGTGTGTAAATACAACTGACTCAGCTGTTAGACTTACACATATTCCAACAGGTATTGTTATTTCATGTCAGGATGAAAAGAGTCAGCTTAAGAATAAGGATAAAGCCCTTAAAGTATTAAGAGCAAGACTTTTCGAACTTGAAATGCAGAAGAAGCAGGATGCTGAGGCTGAATATAGAAGAAATCAGATTGGTACAGGTGATAGATCTGAAAAGATTAGAACTTATAACTTCCCACAGGGTAGAGTAACAGATCATAGAATTAAGCTTACATCACATAGACTTGAAAACATTTTAGATGGAGATTTATTTGAGATAATTGACAGTTGTATTGCTGCAGATCAGGCAGCTAAACTTGCTAAGATGTCTGATGATGAATAAAAATTATTAGGTATTTAAGAGTAATAAAGAAGAGTAATAATAACGGAGGGTATATTTTATGAGAAATCAGGATTTAGTTAGTATTATTGTTCCGGTTTATAACGTGGAGAATTATTTATCGCAGTGTTTAAATAGTCTTAAGAGACAGATGTACAATAATATTGAAATCATTTTGGTTGATGATGGTTCAACTGATGGAAGTGGTGTAATTCTTGATGATTTCGCTAAAAATGAAAGTAGGGCCAAAGTTATTCACCAGGAGAATATGGGGGTATCTGCAGCAAGAAATAAAGGCCTTGAAAATGCTACTGGTAAATGGGTCGCATTTGTTGATAGTGATGACTGGGTTGAAAGAGATTATATTGACAGATTAGTTGACGCGGCTGAAATCCATGATACTAAATTTGCATATTGTAGTTTGTCACTTGAAACTGGTGGAAGAGGACAGATTTCAATTTTACCATTAAAGACTGGTAAGCATAAAGTTGAAGAAGTATTTGATAATATTTTCTTTAGCTATAACGGAAAAGGTGCTGGTATATCACAGGGACTTTTTGATAGACAGATTATTGTTGATAATATGATTAAATTCGATCAGAATTTAAAGAGATATGAAGAATGGATATTCTATTCATTATATATTCCACAGGTTGAGGAAGTGGCTGTTATTAATCATCCGCTTTATCATTTCAATCAGGCTCCAGCTTCAATTAAGCATAAATACAGAGTTTATACTGAAAGCAGAGCAATGGATGCTGAGTATTTATTAGGTTCTTTTGAAAATAACATGGAACTTTACAGTGTTGATCCAAAGCTTTATGAAAAAGGATTAAAACTTAAATATGTTGAAATCATAATTAAGTATGCCGCTAATATCTGGGATAAGAGAAATGAAGCTTCTACAAAGGATAAGCATAAGGCAGTTAAAAACTTAATAGAAAATTATAAATTCCATGAGAAGTTTAAGGATTTTGATTTTGGAGAAGTAAATCCAAGACAGAAGATGGAAATTAGAATTGCCAAGTCACATAGTGAAATGCAGCTTAGTACATATATAAGAGGCCTTTCAATGTTAGGCAAAAAGTAGATTTTTTAAGATAATTAATGGACTATCTATAAGGGTAGTCCATATTTTAAGATAGGAGATTAACTATGGGTAAGTATTTTGGAACTGATGGATTCAGAGGTGAAGCTAATGTTGTTCTTAACGTAGAACATGCATATAAGGTTGGTAGATTCTTAGGTTGGTATTATGGCCAGGATCATAAATGTAATGTTGTAATTGGTAAGGACACAAGAAGAAGTAGTTATATGTTTGAGTATTCACTTGCAGCAGGATTCACTGCTTCAGGCGCAGATGTACATCTTTTACATGTTACAACAACTCCGTCTGTATCATATGTTGTTAGAACAGAGGATTTTGATTGTGGTATTATGATCTCAGCCAGCCATAATCCATTTTATGATAATGGTATTAAGGTTATTAATGGCCAGGGTGAAAAGATGCAGGAATCTGTCATAGAAAAAATTGAAAATTACCTTGATGGAAATATGGAAGAGATACCATTTGCTACTGGTGAAAACATAGGTAGAACAATTGACTATGTAGCTGGTAGAAATAGATATATGGGTTATCTTATTTCTCTTGCAACTAGATCATATAAAGGTGTTAAGGTTGGTCTTGATTGTGCAAATGGTTCGGCTTCAAATATTGCAAAGGGTGTATTTGATGCACTTGGAGCATCAACATATGTTATTAACAATACACCGGATGGTACTAACATTAATACAGAGTGTGGATCTACACATATGGAAAAATTACAGCAGTTTGTTAAGGATAATAATTTAGATGTTGGATTTGCATATGATGGTGATGCTGATAGATGTTTATGTGTTGATGAAAAGGGCAATATCATAGATGGAGACTTGATTCTTTATATTTATGGTACATATATGAAGGAAAGAGGAAAACTTGCTAATAATACAGTTGTTACAACTATTATGTCAAACTTTGGTTTATACAAAGCATTTGATAAAGCAGGTATTGAATATGAGAAGACAGCTGTTGGTGATAAATATGTTTATGAAAACATGAGAACTAATGGACATAGAATCGGTGGTGAGCAGAGTGGTCATATCATATTCCAAAAGTATGCAACAACTGGTGATGGTATTTTAACTTCTATAAAGATGATGGAAGTTATGCTTGCTAAGAAGAAGACACTTTCAGAACTTGCTAGTCCTGTTACAATTTATCCACAGGTTCTTAAAAATATCAGAGTTGCTGATAAGGAAGAAGCAAGAGATGATGCTGATGTTAAGAAGACAGTTAAGGAAATCGCTGAAAAACTTGGAGATGATGGAAGAATTCTTGTTCGTGAAAGTGGTACAGAACCATTAATCAGAGTTATGGTTGAAGCTAAGACTAATGAAATTTGTGAAGAATACGTTGATTATGTAATTGATGTAATTAAGAAAAAAGGTCATGCAGTAGAGTAATAATAAAAGTTAGTAGTAATATGCTACTAAGTATAAGGAGATATAAAGATGATTTCAGAAAAGATGAAAGCTTATGTTGCTGGAAGTTCAGCAATTAGAGCAATGTTTGAAGAAGGAAAGAAAATGGCAGAGAAATATGGTGCTGAGAATGTATATGATTATTCACTTGGTAATCCATCAATCCCTGCTCCAGAAAGAGTAAAAGAAGCTATTATTGAAGTACTTAATGAAGAGAACTCATTAGTAGTTCATGGATATATGAATAATTCAGGTTATGAAGATGTTAGAGAAACAATAGCAGAGTCTATTAATAAAAAACAGGGTACTAATTTCTCAATGAAGAATATTATTATGACAGTTGGTGCAGCTGGTGGACTTAATGTTATTCTTAAGACATTTTTAAATCCAGGTGATGAAGTTATTGTATTTGTACCATATTTTGGTGAATACAGATCATACGTTGCAAATTTCGATGGTAAGATTGTAGAAGTTGAAACAGATGATCAGTTTATGATTGATGCAAAGAAACTTGAAGCAGCAGTTACACCTAAGACAAAGGCTGTTATCGTTAATAATCCTAATAACCCAACAGGTGTTGTATATAGTGAAGAAGTTATTAAGGCTATGGCTGAAGTTTTAGCAGCTAAGGAAAAAGAATATGGTACATCAATTTATTTAATTTCAGATGAACCATATAGAGAACTAGCTTATGGCGTAGATGTTCCATATCTTACAAAGTATTATAAGAATACAATTGTAGGTTATTCATATAGTAAGTCATTATCACTTCCAGGTGAGAGAATTGGTTATCTTGTAATTCCAAGTGAAATTGATTCTTTCGAAGATGTTTTATCTGCTGCTAATACAGCAAATAGAATTCTTGGATATGTTAATGCACCATCACTTATGCAGAAAGTTATTGCTAAGTGTGTTGATGAAAAGTGTGAAGTAGAAAAGTATCGTAAGAATGGTGAGTATCTTTATGATAATCTTGTTAAATTCGGTTTTTCTGCTGTTAAGCCACAAGGTGCATTTTACTTATTCTTAAAATCACCTGTTGAAGATGAAAAAGAATTTGTAAGCAAGGCAAAAGAGTTTAACTTATTACTTGTACCAGGTAGTTCATTTGGTAAGAGTGGTTATGTTAGACTTGCATACTGTGTATCATTTGATACAGTTAAAAATTCAATGCCTGCATTTGAAAAACTAGCTAAAGCTTATAATTTGATTTGATTGGGTAACTAGTAGTTTGGTAAATTGATTAATTGTAAAAATAATTACTTATGATATTTGCTGATATGTTTTATAGGAGGCGACGATGGGTTTATACGATAATTTAAGAAAGATAGATCCTTATGTTCCTGGAGAGCAGCCACAGAATAAGGACGTAATTAAACTTAATACTAATGAAAATCCTTATCCGCCATCTAGTGCAGTATTAGATGTAAAGGAAAGATATAATACAGATAATTTAAAATTATATCCAGATCCAGATATTAAAAAGTTATCTGATGAACTTGCAATATATTTTAATGGAAAATATAATACTAATCTTACTAGAGAGAATGTATTTGTTGGTGTTGGATCTGATGATGTTTTATCAGTTGCATTTCAGACCTTCTTTAATAGTGGTAAGGCGATACTTTTCCCTGATGTAACTTATTCATTCTATGATGTGTGGGCAGATCTTTATAAAATAGATTATGATGTTGTGCCTTTGCGTGAAGGATTTTTAATTGATCCAGAGGATTATAACAGGGATTGTGGTGGTGTTGTAATTGCTAATCCTAACGCACCAACTACTGTTGCATTAGGTCTTGATGCGATTGAAAAGATTTTAGATGATAATAGTGAAGTTGTTGTAATTGTTGATGAAGCTTATGTTGATTTCGGTGGTGAATCTGCAATTAAACTTCTAGAAAAACATGAAAATCTTGTAGTAGTACAGACTTATTCAAAATCAAGATCAATGGCTGGTGCAAGAATTGGTTATGCCTTAGGTGGATATAGACTTATAAAGGCTATGGAGGATGTTAAGTTTTCCATTAATTCTTATACACTTTCTAATCTTCAGATTGCAATGGGTGTTGCTTCATTAAGAGATGAAGATTATTTTAAGGAAAGTGTTGAAAAAATCATATCTACAAGGGATAGAGCTAAAGAGAAATTTAAGGAGTTAGGTTTTAACTGTCCTGATTCAAAGACAAATTTCTTGTTCGTTACACATGAAAGTATTCCAGCTGTAGAGATTTTTGAATATTTAAAGACTAAGAATATATTTGTTAGATATTTTAGAAAGCCTGCAACAATTGCTAATTATTTAAGAGTTACAATTGGAACGGACGAACAGATGGATGCTTTATTTAAAGCGTTAGAAGAATACATTGATAAAAAATAGTCAATAACGGCATTGACAGAAATGGTATTTATGTTGTAAATTATTGTATGTTTGGGGGCATTTGCTAACTTTGTTTGTATAGAAAGGTGCTTATGCAATGAGTAAAAGAAAGAAAATGCTTGTTGTCGATATCGACGGCACATTAGTTAATGATGAAAAAGAGATTACAAAGAAGACTTTAGAGAAGCTTCATATGATGATTGATGAAGGTCATTATGTTGTAATCGCTACGGGCAGACCTACTAAGGGAGTTAAGAAGATTGCTAAAAAACTTAACTTTGACAATAAAGGTGGTTATGTTGTTTCATTTAATGGTGCTAGAGTAGTGGACTGGAAGAGTGAAGAGGTTTTATATGAGAAATCTCTTGAAAATAAGTTCATTCCTGAAATCTTAGAGAAAGTAAGAGAATATGATTTGGGATTTGTTACTTATGACAAGGATCATATTATAGCAGGAACAGATGTTGATGAGTATATGTCACTTGAATCAAAGATTACAGACATAGCAGTTAAGGAACCTGATGATTTCTTTGAATATGTTAATTTTGATGTAAGTAAGTGCATTATCACATGTGATCCTAAGATTGCAGGTGAATTTGAAAATAAATTCCAAAAGATGAGCAGAGGACGTTATGAAGTATATCGTTCTGCTGATTTCTTTATTGATGTTGTTGCAAAGGGCGTTGATAAATATAGTGCAGTTGAAGAACTTGCTAAAAAGCTTGGAGTAGAACATAGAGATGTTATATGCTGTGGAGATAGCTATAATGATATTTCAATGATTGAAGGAGCTGGAATTGGTGTTGCCATGGGTAATGCCGTTGATGAAGCTAAGTCTGTTGCTGATTATGTTACATTATCTAATAACGATGATGGTATTGCAAAAGTAATAGATAAGTTTGTTTTTAACATTGCCTAGATTTATTTAATAGAAATGTCACTTAATGATAAGTTAAAGAACATATAATAGAAACATAAAATTTAAGGAGAAAAACAATGAGTAAAAAACCAACAGTATTATTGATTTTAGACGGATATGGATTATCTGACACAAAAGAAGGTAACGGTGTTGCACTTGCTAATACACCTGTTATGGATAAACTTATGGCAGAGTATCCATTTGTTAAAGGATATGCTTCAGGTATGGCAGTAGGTCTTCCTGATGGACAGATGGGTAATTCAGAAGTAGGACACCTTAATATGGGTGCTGGTAGAATTGTATACCAGGAACTTACAAGAATTACAAAAGAAATTGAAGATGGTACATTCTTTGAAAATGAAGCTTTAGTAGAAGCTATGGAGAATGCTAAGAAGAATGATTCAGCAGTTCATTTCTTTGGCCTTTTATCAGACGGTGGTGTTCATAGCCACATTACACATATGTATGGTATTCTTGAAATGGCTAAAAGATATGGTATTGAAAAGGTTTATTTACATGCATTTTTAGATGGTAGAGATACACCTCCATCATCAGCCGCTGATTACATGCAGCAGATGGTTGATAAGATGGCAGAAGTTGGTGTTGGTGAAGTTGCTTCAGTTTCAGGTCGTTACTATGCAATGGATAGAGATAACAACTGGGATAGAGTTGAAAAAGCTTACCTTGCTATTACAAAGGGTGAGGGTGAACAGGCAGAGAATCCAGTTGAAGCAATTAAGACAAGTTATGCTAATGATGTAACTGATGAATTTATGATTCCTACAGTAATCACAAAGAATGGTGCTCCTGTAGCAACAGTTAAGGATGGAGATTCAGTTGTATTTTGTAATTTCAGACCTGATAGAGCTAGAGAAATGACAAGAGCATTCTGTAGTGATGACTTTACAGGATTTAATAGAGAAAAGAAACTTGATCTTGTATTTGTATGTTATACAGAGTATGATGTTACAATTCCTAATAAGCTTATCGCTTTTAAGAAGGTTGAGATTACAAATACATTTGGTGAATTCCTTGCAAAACAGGGACTTAAGCAGGCTAGAATCGCTGAAACAGAGAAGTATGCTCACGTAACATTCTTCTTTAATGGCGGTGTTGAAGAGCCTAATGAAGGTGAAACAAGAATCTTAGTTGATTCACCTAAGTATGTTCCAACATATGATAAGAAGCCAAGAATGAGTGCTTATACAGTATGTGATGAATTATCAAAAGCAATTACAAGTGGTGAGTATGATGTAATCATTTGTAACTTCGCTAATCCAGACATGGTTGGTCATACTGGTGTTATTCCATCGGTTGTTGAAGCTATTGAAGTTATTGATAAATGTGTAGGTGAAATTGTTAACTTTATTAAGGAAGTAGATGGACAGTTATTTATTTGTGCTGACCATGGTAATGCAGAAATGCTTATTGATCCTGAATCAGGTGATCCATTTACAGCTCATACAACTAACCCAGTACCATTTATCTTAGTAAATGCTGATCCTTCATATAAGCTTCGTGAAAATGGCGTACTTGCTGATATCGTTCCAACACTCATTGATATTATGGGTCTTGAACAGCCAGCAGAAATGACAGGTAAATCACTTATTATTAAATAATTAAAATATAATAAAAACTGAGCTTTATTGCTCAGTTTTTATTAGTTTTAGGAGAATATTTTTATATACTTTAATACTACATATTGAAATGCTAAAAAATAGTTGCATATTATAAAGATGTATGATAAACTAGTAAAAGTTGTTTAGAAAGATTAGGAGGTGTAAATATGCTAGGAATGATTAGTTCACCATTACCAATAAAAATATTAGCCGTTGTATTTATAGTACTTTGTATTGCACTTACAACTGTAGTTCTTATGCAAGAAGGTAAGTCAGCAGGTCTTACTGGAGCAATTAATGGCGCTGCAGATACATATATGGGTAAAAATAGAGGACGTTCAATTGAAGGAAAGTTAGAGAGAGTAACTAAGGTTTTTATTTTCCTTTTCTTCGTAATTGCAATTGTTCTTAACCTTAAATTTTAGTTTTATTGCAATGTAGAGACTTAGGTTACGGCCTAAGTCTTTTTTGTTATCCACGACGAGCCAAGTGAAAATCTGTGCTTGCACGGAGATTTTCATTTGGCGACCGTGTAATCACTGAGAAGAAGCGAAGCGGATTCGAAGTGTTTGTACGACGTGAAAAATCTGTGCTTGCACGGAGATTTTCATTTGGCGACCGTGTAATCACTGAGAAGAAGCGAAGCGGATTCGAAGTGTTTGCACGACGTGAAAAATCTGTGCTTGTACGGAGTGGATATATATGATAATAAAAAGGATGATTTGTATGGATATAGGAAAGAAAAATAATAGAAAAAAGATTTTAATGGATATTTTTGAAGATAAGCATTATGTTCCAATGAAGATAAAGGAACTTGCGATTCTTCTTAATGTAAAAAAAGAGGATAGAGAAGAACTTGAAGAAGTATTAAATGAATTAATAAGTGAAGGGAAGATTGCTCTTTCAAAAAGAGGAAAGTATGCCCTTGCCAAAGATGAGATTTATACAGGTATTTTTGAAAGTAATGAAAGAGGATATGGTTTTGTTACTGTAGAAGGATTTGAAGAGGATTTCTTTATTCCTGAAAAGTATACCATGGATGCTTTTTATCATGATACCGTTCAGATTCAGGTTATTCATGATGGTGGAAGTTCAGCTGGAAGAAGTGGAAAAGTTAGAAGAACAGAAGCTAAGATAGTAAAGATATTAGATCATGAAATAAAAAAGGTTGTTGGATATTATAAGAAGAGCAAGAACTTTGGTTTCGTGATTCCTGATAATAGAAAGATAACAAGTGATATTTATATTCCTTCAAAGTTATCAGAGGTTGCTCAAAGTGGTCAGAAAGTAGTTTGTGAAATTACTGAATATGGTTCATTTAAGAGAAAACCTGAGGGAAAGATTATTGAGGTTATTGGATATGCCACAGAACCTGGTGCTGATATTACATCAATTGTTAGAGCGTATGACATACCGGAAGAATTCCCTGAGGAAGTACAAAATTATCTTGCAAATGTTCCTGATGTTGTTGAAGAAAATGCAATTGAAGGAAGACTTGATTTAAGAGATGAGTATACTATTACTATTGATGGCGAGGATGCAAAGGATTTAGATGATGCCATCACTATTAGTAGGAATGGTGATGTTTATACATTAGGCGTTCATATTGCAGATGTTTCTCAGTATGTTACTGAAGGTAATCCACTTGATAAGGAAGCACTTAAGCGAGGTACAAGTGTGTATCTTGCAGATAGAGTTATTCCTATGTTACCGAGAAAGTTAAGTAATGGCATATGCTCACTTAATGAGGGAGTTGACAGACTTGCTCTAAGTTGTATTATGGATATTGATAAGACAGGTAAAGTTATTAATCATAATATAACTGAAACTGTCATTAAAGTTAGTAAGAGATGCAGTTATAATGAGATTTATGCGATTATAAAAGGTTCTATTGATAATGAAGATGGATTATGTGAAGAAGGTGAAGGCTCTAATGTTGATGAAAAATATTTAGAGATTGTAAATAATTCACCTGAATGGCTTATAGAAATGACTAAGGTTATGCTCGAGTTATCAAAGATTATTCGAGAAAAAAGATATAAGCGTGGTGCAATTGACTTTGATTTTCCAGAAAGCAAGATTGTTCTTGATGAAAAAGGCAAAGTTGTTGACATTAAGGCTTATGATAGAAATAGAGCCACAAAAATTATCGAGGACTTTATGCTTATAGCTAATGAAACTGTGGCTGAGAATTTTTTCTGGCTTGAGGTACCATTTGCTTATAGAACTCATGAAACTCCTGATAATGAGAAGATGAAACAGTTATCTACGTTTATTAATAACTTTGGATATGTTATGCATTTTGGTGGTGATGATGTTCATCCAAAGGAACTTCAAAAATTACTTGATAATATTGAAGGTACGGATGAAGAAAACATGATTAGCAGAATTACGCTTCGTTCTATGAAGAGAGCCATGTATTCACCTGATTGTACAGGTCATTTTGGCCTTGCAGCGAAGTACTATTGTCATTTTACATCACCTATTAGAAGATATCCGGACTTACAGATTCACAGAATTATAAAACAGTATTTACATGGGCAAATGGATGGTAAATACATTGCTCATTATAAGAAGATATTACCAGATGTTTGTAAGAATTCATCGACACTTGAAAGAAGAGCTGATGAGGCTGAAAGAGAAGTAGAGAAACTTAAGAAGGTTATTTACATGTCTGATAAGATTGGTGAGGAGTATGAAGGTGTTGTCAGTGGTGTAACACGTTTTGGTATGTACGTTGAATTGCCAAATACTGTTGAGGGCATGGTTAGAATATCGGATATTGAAGGGGATTTCTTTGAACTTGATGAGGAGCATTTTGAACTTGTCGGTAATCTTACAAATAAAAGATATAAGCTAGGACAGAAGGTTAAAATTTGGGTTTATGATACTGATAAAATTATGAAGACTATTGATTTTAAACTTGTAAATGAAAATAATAATGAATAGTTATTAATTGAAAAGTAATTAACTAGAATTAGTGATAATGATTGTAATATAAAGGATGGTAGGATATGGCTAAATCACATGGAGAGAAGCTTATAGCGAACAATAAAAAAGCGTATCATGATTATTTCATAAAAGATACTTATGAAGCTGGAATTGAGCTTTTTGGTACAGAAGTAAAATCTCTAAGAATGGGGAAGTGTTCTTTAAAGGAATCTTTTATAAGAATAGATAATAAGAATGAAGTTATGGTTTATGGAATGCATATTTCACCTTATGAAAAAGGAAATATATTTAATAAAGATCCACTTCGCCCAAGAAAGTTATTGCTTCATAAGTATGAAATTAATAAACTTAAAGCTGAAATTGAGCCAAAAGGATTTACAATTGTTCCTTTAAAGGTATATTTTAAAGGTGGTCTTGCTAAAGTCGAGATTGGTCTTGCTCAGGGTAAGAAACTTTATGACAAGAGAGAAACTCTTGCAAAGAAGGACCAGCAGAGAGATATAGAAAGAGCATTTGCTAATAAAGGAAAATACTAAAATTATGATAAACTCTAGTGGTTTATAGTTTTAAACAATATATATAAATGCTTTATAGTAATAGTTGGTATAAACTTGACATAAGTAGGGTAAAATAGTAAAATTATGTTGTGTAAATACCAGTGAGGGCTAGTACTGGTTTCGACGGGGACCATGAAGGTGGAGAAGCGAGCCGGAGTGAATACGTTACATTCTAAAACTTAAATATAAACGCTAACGAAAATTTAGCTTACGCTGCTTAATTAACGCAGCAGTCTTACCCTTTGCACCTACACTTAGGGATTAAGGCTTCATCTATGTAGGAAACGACTGTATCAAAGCTTTGAGATGCAGGGCGTATTATGAAGCTACTGAAACTAATTGGTTGTTTGTTCCTTGTTAGTGGAGGGAATGTTAAAGAATAAACTACGCTCGTAGAAGTACAGTGAATTGATTTTCGGACATGGGTTCAACTCCCATCTAGTCCATTTGTAACAGTGGGGATTGTTATTTTTGTCCCCATTATTTTTTTGTGAGATGAGAGGATTATATATTATGAGAAAAACGAAGATAATTTGTACCATAGGTCCATCAAGTGATAATGAAGATACATTGAAAGCCATGATTAAGGCAGGAATGAATGTTGCGAGACTTAATTTCTCTCATGGCACACATGAGGAGCATCAGATGAAAATTGACCTTATAAAGAAGGTTAGAGATGAAATTGATGCACCAATTCCAATTATGCTTGATACAAAGGGACCAGAATATAGAATTAAAACTTTTAAGGATAAGAAAATCACATTAAGTGAAGGTGATAAATTTACATTCACTACAAAGGATATTGAAGGTGATCAGGAGAGAGTATCAGTTACTTATAAGGATTTACCTAAGGATATATCAGTTGGTGATAAGATTTTAGTTAATAATGGTTTGGTAATCTTAAAGGTTACTGATGTAAAGGGCGATGATGTTAATTGTATTTGTGAAACAGGTGGTGTTTTGTCAGACAGAAAGAGCATGAATTTCCCTAATAAAGTTATGAAGAATGATTATCTTAGTGAGCAGGATAAGTCAGACCTTTTATTTGGTATTGAGAATGAAATAGATTTTGTTGCTGCATCATTTGTATCAAATAAAAAGGATATGACAGATCTTAGATCTTTTCTCGATAAGAATGGTGGAGAGAACATTGATATTATAGCTAAGATTGAAAATAGATCAGGTGTTAATAACATTGATGAAATATGTGAAATCGCTGATGGTATTATGATTGCCAGAGGTGATCTTGGTGTTGAAATACCATTTATTGAAGTACCTTCTGTTCAGAAGTATTTAATTGAAAAGTGTAGACTTCTTGGTAAGAGAGTTATTACGGCAACAGAAATGCTTGAGTCTATGATTAATAATCCAAGACCAACAAGAGCTGAAATTAGTGATGTTGCTAATGCTGTATATGATGGTACAAGTGCGATTATGTTATCAGGTGAATCAGCTGCAGGTAAATATCCTGTTGAAGCTGTAACTAACATGGCTCAGATTGCTGAGTTTACTGAGAAAAACATAGATTATACACAGTGGTTTTATCATAACAAATATCAGACAAAGAATAATATAGATGCTGTTAGTCATGCAACATGTGCCATGGCAATTGATGTTAAGGCAAAGGCTATTGTTGTTGCATCAATTACAGGACAAACAGCAAGAATGGTAAGTCGTTTTAGATGTCCAGTTGACATCGTTGGAATGACAACTTCAAAACGTGCATGGAGAAAGTTAAACATGAGTTGGGGTGTTACACCGGTATTATCAGAAGAGTTTGAATCAATTGATGTTATGTTTCATTATGCATTACATAATGCTAAGTCAGTATTTAAATTATCAAAAGGTGATAATGTAGTTTTAACAGGCGGAAAGATAAGTGGTAAGTCTGGTAATACAAATACAATAAGGGTTGAAAGCGTATAAGGAGGATTTAAATGAGCGATTTCGTATTAAGCTGTTCTTCACCGGCGGATCTTACAAAGGAGCAATTAGAAGAACTAGATGTTAGTTATATATTTTTTCATTTCCAATTAGATGGTAAAGATTATTATGATGATTTAGGAAAAACAGTTCCATATAAGGATTTTTTTGATGCCATGAGAAATGGTTCTATGACTAAAACATCTCAGATTAATGTTGAAGAGTATTATAGCTACTTTGAAGAATTTTTAAAAGAAGGTAAGGACATTCTTCATGTAACATTATCATCAGGTATTTCAGGTACATATAATTCAGCTATGATAGCAAAAACAGATTTAGAAGAAAAATATCCTGATAGAAAAATCTATATTGTAGATTCACTTACAGCAACAGGTGGATACGGATTATTAGTTAAGAAGTTATCTAAACTTAAAGCAGAAGGTAAGAGTATAGAAGAATGTAATCAGTGGGCGCTTGATAATAGATTAAATATTCAGGCTTGGATATTTACAAGTGATTTAACATATTTAATTAGAGGCGGTAGAGTATCAAAAACATCTGGTACTATTGGAAATCTTTTAAATATATGTCCAATGCTTACTTTTGATAGAGAAGGAAAACTTGATACTAGATATAAAATTCGTGGTAAGAAAAAAGTTATTAAAGCAGTTGTAGATAAGGTTATCGAACAGGCATATGATCATGAAAATTACGCTGATGAAATTTTCATTAACCATGCAGATAATCTTGAAGATGCAAATGCATTAATCGATGCACTTAATGAAAGAATGCCTAATGTAAAGGATAAAATTACACTTAATTGGATTGGAAATTTAATAGGAAGCCATACAGGCCCAGGCCTTATAGGGGTATTCTTCTTTGGAAATAGAGAAGACTAAAAAATAACGAGATGATTTAATCATCTCGTTATTTTTTATATAACTTGTATACTTGTTTTATTCATATAATTCAATTTTGTTGGATTGACAATCATAATGTGGTAAAATTATAAACGTGTGATAGTGTATGTTATTAGAAGATAATTAAATTACGTTGATGTCTTTATAAGTTTATATATACATAAGAAAACAATTTGAGTTTTCCGTTAAAAATTCAAGAGAGGTTTGGTATATTTTTCAAACGCGCAGAACGTGTTTGAGCAGCTTTAGCTGCGAGTTTTCGGAGCGTTTAGAAAAATACCATGGACGAACGCAGAATTTAGGAAACACTCAACCGTTTTCGGTGTATATATAAACTTATAAAGCCATCTACACAATAATACATTCTGATAACATACACTATCAGAATTAGAGAGTTTATAGGAGGAAGGCTATGAATAAGCAGGAAGAGTTAAAGGTTGTTTATGATAAGAATGTGTATGGGATAAATAAGTTGCCATATAACAGTTATTTTAATGTATATAAAAATATGGATGAATTTAAGAAGAAAGATTCATCACTTGTTAAAAGTTTAAATGGAAAGTGGAATGTTAAGTATTATGATGGTAAGGAAGAGCATACTACAGAGATACTTGATGTTACAGAAGAAGTTGTTAGTGTTACAACACCTCAAAAGGAAGGGAAGGTTAATGTACCTTGTAATCTTGAACTTGAAGGTTTTGGGGATATGCAATATGTAAATTCTCAGTATCCTTGGGATGGACATGAAGATGTTAAAATGGGTGAATTTAATTTTTCAGCCAATCCATATTATGAACTTTCAAGAGAATTTTTATGCCCTGAAAAAGTTGATATGAAAAAGCCAGGAGCTGTATTAGGATTTAACAAGGATTATCAGTATATACTTGATTTTGAAGGTGTGGAAGGTCAAACTTTTATCTATATCAATGATCAGTTTGTTGGGTATACAGAGAATTCATTTTCTCCAGCGAAATTTGATATTACTAAATTTATTGGACCTAAAAATAATATCTTAGTTAGAATTTATAAGAGAGGAACTGCTTCATATCTTGAGGATCAGGATTTTTGGAGATTTACAGGTATATTTAGAGATGTAAATTTAATTAAGCTACCTAAGGCTAATATTTTTGATGTTAAGGTAGATTATACACTTTCTGACGATTATAAAAACGCTGATGTCGAAGTGAAACTTACATGGAATGAAGATGTAGTAGTAGAAAGATTTGATGAGTATAATGTTGGTACTGATGTGGAAGTATACAGTGATAGTGTTGACATTGCAGATCTTTCTGAGGTTGAAGATGGTGAAGGTAGCTATACCATGCCAGAATTAGAGGATGATGACAAAGAAGTTAAGTTACAAAAATCAATTAAGGATGTAGCTAAGATTGTTATTGATAAGAAGAAAGAAAAGAAGTTTCATGAGTTTGAATATGCATATATTTTAAATGATGGTTCTCAAAAAGAATATGGTAAAGCTAGTGGTGATTTATTTAACTTTAAAATAGAGAATCCTAAGTTATGGAGTGCAGAGACTCCTTTTGTTTATGCACTTATAATTAAGGTTAAAGGTGAATTTGATTATATAGTTAGTTGCGAATTCGGACTAACTGATTTTGCTATGGTTGATGGCGTTATGAAACTTAATGGAAAGCGTATTATGTTTAAGGGTGTTGATAGGCATGAGTTTAGCGGATATAGTGGAAGAGCTATAACTAAGGAAGATATGGAATGGGATGTTAAGTTTATGAAAAAGAATAACATTAATGCTGTCAGAACATCACATTATCCAAATAGTCCATATTTTTATTCGTTATGTAATAATTATGGTATTTATGTTATTGATGAAGCTAACTTAGAAACTCATGGTTCATGGATGCAGGCTCAAACAATAAATACTGAGCAAAGAATTCCAGGAGATGATATGTCATGGATGTCTTTGGTATTAGACAGAGCTAAGAGTTTGTATGAAAGAGATAAAAATCAGCCATGCGTTCTTATATGGTCATGTGGAAATGAATCAAATGGTGGTAAAGTTATTTTTAATATGTCTGAGTATTTCAGAAAGGTTGATAAAAAACGTTTGGTACATTATGAAGGAATCTTTCATGATAGAACTTATAATGCTACATCAGATATGGAAAGTCAGATGTATACAAAGCCACAGGATGTTGAAAAATATTTAAATGAAAATCCTGAAAAACCATTTATTAGTTGTGAATATATGCATGCCATGGGTAATTCTCTTGGTGGTATGAAGTTATATACAGATCTTGAAAAGTATGATAAATATCAGGGGGGATTTATTTGGGATTTTATAGATCAAAATATTATCTCTAAAGACGGTAAAGTTTTATTCGGTGGAGATTTTGATGATAGACCATGTGATTATAACTTCTGTGGAGATGGAATAGTATTTGCTGATAGAAGTAGTTCTCCTAAGGTTGTAGAGGTTAAAAAGTTATATCAGAATATTAAGATTACACCTGATGAAGATGGTGTGCTTATTAAGAATGATAATCTTTTTGTTGATTTATCGGATTATTATTTTACACTTGAAATACTGAAGAATGGAATTGAACAGAATTTATATATGCTTGAATCTGTTGGTGAAGGAATTAATGTTAAGCCGCAGTCAGAACAGTATTTTAAGTATGATGCTGTAATTGATTATGAAGTTGATTACGAAGAAATTGTTGAGTGTTTTGATTTTTCTAATGACGAATATGAAAAGCCAGAATCAGATAATGAAGATAAGTCACCATTGAAAGTGGATATCGATAAGGAAAAATATGAATATACATTTAGAGTTAGTGCTCATTTAAAGAATAATACTAAGTGGGCAGAAGCTGGATATGAAGTGGCTTTTGGTGAATATGTATGTGGAAATTATAAGTCAAAAGAAATAAAAAATAAGAAGTTTAAGGTTATTGATGGAGATTATAATATTGGTGTTAAGGGTGAAGGATTTTCATATTTATTCTCTAAACAGACTGGTAGCATTTGCTCTATTAAGAAGAAGGATAAAGAATTTTTAAGATTTTTCCCTAGGCCAACTTATTGGAGAGCCATTACAGATAATGACAGGGGTAATGGGCTTGAATATAAGTCTGGAATTTATAAATTGGCATCTATGACTCAGATCCCAATTGATATGGATGTTGAGGCGAAGGAAGACCGTATAACAATTAATTATACATATAAATTCTGGGCAGTTATGGATGGTGTAAGTACAGCTTCGTATACTGTTTACACAGATGGTACAATAGATGTTAATATGAAGTATTTTGGTCTCCCAAATGGACCAAGTCTTCCTGAGTTTGGATTAGAAATTCCTATTGTTAAGGATATTAAGGACGCTTGGTATTATGGATATGGTCCGGAGGAAAACTATATTGATAGATGTAATGGAGTTAAATTAGGATTATATGATATGGATGTAAATTCGAATTTAACTCAGTATGCAAGACCACAGGAGTGTGCAAATAGAACGGGAGTTAGAAAACTTCAGATTCATAATGATGAGTCGGCTGCATTAACATTTGAGATGATTGATACTCCATTTGAGTTTAGTTTCTTACCAAATTCAACATATGAAATTGACAATGCAATTCATATTCATGAATTACCAAAGAGTGATTGCAATACATTAAAGATTCTTGCTAAGCAAATGGGTGTTGGTGGCGATGATTCTTGGGGTGCACCGGTACATGATGAATTCTTGATTGATGGAAGTGAAAATCTTGAATTTAATTTTAGAATTTACTAATATGTTTCATTAATTCATAGAAAAAACATAATTTACTAATATAATATTTAAAGAACATAGAGATAACTGTTTTTATAAGTTAAGGAGAAGTTTATGGATCTTAATGTGTTAGTAGTTGATGATGAAAGTAGAATGAGAATGCTAGTTAGGGACTTTCTTGTTAAGAAAGGCTATAATGTTATTCAGGCAGCAGATGGAGAGGAAGCAATAGATATATTTTTTACAAGAAATGATATTTCACTGATTATTCTTGATGTTATGATGCCAAAGATGGATGGTTGGGAGACATGTAGGGAGATAAGAAAGTTTTCAAAAGTTCCTATTATTATGCTTACGGCTAAAAGTGAAGAGGCAGATGAATTACTAGGTTTTGAACTTGGGGTAGATGAGTATATTTCAAAACCATTTAGCCCAAAAATTCTAGTTGCAAGAGTGGATGCTATTCTTAGAAGAACTAATAGTCTTGCAGGTGATGACATTATTAAAGCTGGTAAAATCGTTGTTGATAAACAGGCACATATTGTTACAATAGATGGTTCACAGGTTGAATTAAGTTTTAAGGAATTTGAATTATTATCATATTTTATAGCTAACAGTGGAATTGCACTTTCAAGAGAAAAGATTCTTAACAATGTTTGGGATTATGATTATTTTGGAGATGCAAGAACCATTGATACACATGTTAAGAAACTTAGAAGTAAGATGGGTGTATGCGCGAATTATATAAAAACAATTTGGGGCATGGGATATAAATTTGAAGTAGATGGTGAAAATGAATAATGAAACTAAAGTAAGCAAATTAAAATCTATTAGATTTAGAATTTTGGCCATATCAGTGTTTATTATAGTGGTTACAATAGCATTGATTCTTTTAGCAAATAACTTGTTTCTAGAAAAATTCTATATAAAGCAAAAAGAAAAAAGTGTTGTTGATATATATAACAAAATAAAAATGGTATATATTAATCATGATAAGAATTCTGAAGATGATGAGAATAATGAGATTTTTAATGTAAATGATGTATATTTCGTTAATACTCTTTCAGAAGAAGAACAGAACAAAATTGATAATATTTGTGAAAATGGTGGCGTTACTCTTTTAGCAGAGGATGAAAAATCATGTATTGAATATTATTTTGGGCCAGCAGAAATACTAAAGAAACAATTAGATTATAATATTTATAATGTTTCCCTAGATGGGGAATATGTATTAAATTATTTCAAGGATAATAATAGAAATGATGATCATGTGATAGAGTTATATGGTTGCATTAATGAAAAACATTACATGATTATTAGAGTTGCAACACAGAACATTAAGGATAGTGTAGATGTGTTTAACAACTTTTTTATGTATGCAGGTTTAGTTGCAATTTTACTTAGTATCATTTTGATATTTATTGCAACTACTTCATTTACAAAACCAATACTTAAACTCGCCAAGTTATCTGAAAAGATGAGTAATTTGGATTTCTCTACAAAGTATGAGAGTAGAGGAAAAGATGATGAAGTTGATGTACTTGGTAATAGTATGAATAATCTTTCTAATAAATTAGAAATGACTATTTCAGAACTAAAGACAGCTAATGAACAGTTACAAGAAGACATTAAGATTAAAACCGAAGTTGATGAGATGAGAAAGGAATTTATTTCAAATGTTTCTCATGAACTTAAAACACCGATAGCTCTTATCTCAGGATATGCAGAAGGACTTATTGATGGTGTTAATGAAGATCCGGAAAGTCAAAAGGTATATTGTGAAATAATTGCGGATGAAGCCTCAAAGATGAATAAGATGGTTAAAAAACTTCTTACTCTTAATAAAATTGAATTTGGAAAAATTGAGACTTATCCGGATAAATTTGATATAATATCGGTTATATGCGGTATACTTGGAAATACACAGATTATGTTAGAAGAGAATAACATTAGTGTGGTATTTGCTGAGAATAATTCATATATGATTTATGCTGATGAATTTCAGACAGAGGAAGTAATTACCAACTTTATCAGTAATGCAATTAATCATTGTATGGCTAATAGCAATGGCAGAAAGATAATTAAGATTGATGTTATGGATATTGGAGATAAAGTTAAGGTGAATGTTTTTAATACTGGTAATCCAATTCCTGATGAGGAACTTGAAAAGATTTGGATTAAATTCTATAAGGTGGATAAGGCTAGAACAAGGGAGTATGGTGGAAGCGGTATTGGACTTTCAATTGTAAAAGCAATTACAAATTCAATGGGCACTGAGTGTGGCGCTGTTAATGAAAAAGATGGTGTTTCATTCTTTGCAACATTTAATAAACCTAAGGAGAATGACAATGATAGCAATAATTGATTATGATGCAGGTAACATTAAAAGTGTAGAGAAAGCATTTACTTATCTTGGTGAAGAAACTATTTGTACCAGGGATAAAGATGTTTTACTTAATGCAGATAAGGTTGTACTTCCAGGAGTTGGCTCTTTTGGAGATGCAATGGAAAAAATTAATTCATATGGTTTAAAGGATACTATTATTGAAATATGTAATAGCGGAAAACCATTTATTGGAATTTGTCTAGGACTTCAATTATTGTTTGAAGAAAGCGATGAAACTCCAGGAGTTAAAGGTTTAGGAATTCTTAAAGGAAAGATTAAAAGAATACCATCAGATGGTTCTTTAAAGATTCCACAGATAGGTTGGAATTCACTTGAACTTTGTAATGATGGAAGATTGTTTAAGGGTCTAGATAAGGATCCATATGTATACTTTGTTCATTCTTATTATTTAGAAGCAGAGGATGAAAGTATCGTTAAAGCTAAGACTGAATATGGTGTTAGTATTCATGCATCTGTTGAAAAAGGAAATGTATTTGCTTGTCAGTTCCATCCAGAAAAGAGTGGTGAGATAGGACTTAAAATACTTAAGAATTTTATTGAATTATAGATTGGAGAAAGATATGCACACTAAGAGAATTATTCCTTGTTTGGATGTTAATAATAATAGAGTTGTAAAAGGTATTAATTTTGTTAATTTAAGAGATGCAGGAGATCCAGTAGAAGTTGCTAAGGCGTATAATGAAGCTGGGGCAGATGAACTGGTTTTCCTTGATATTACAGCTTCTAGTGATAATAGAAATACTGTTGTTGACATGGTAAGAAGTGTTGCTGAGCAGGTATTTATTCCATTTACAGTTGGTGGCGGAATTAGAAGTGTTGATAATTTTAAAGAGTTACTTCGTGAAGGCGCTGATAAGGTTGCGATTAATTCGGCTGCTATTATGAATCCACAGCTTATTAGTGATGCTGCTGATAAGTTCGGTAGTCAGTGTGTTGTTGTTGCAATTGATGCTAAAAGAAGAGCAGATGGAAGTGGATGGAATATTTTCAAAAACGGTGGAAGAGTTGATATGGGGATAGATGCCATAGAGTGGGCTATGAAAGCTGATAAGCTTGGTGCAGGAGAAATTCTTCTTACAAGTATGGATTGTGATGGAACTAAAAATGGTTTTGACATAGAACTTACAAAGATGGTTTCTGATAATGTTTCAATCCCTGTTATTGCAAGTGGTGGTGCAGGTAATGTTGATCACTTCTATGATGCACTTACAGCTGGCGGCGCAGATGCAGCACTTGCAGCTTCATTATTTCACTATAAAGAACTTGAGATTTCTGAAGTAAAAGAATACTTAAAGGATAAAGGCGTAAGCGTACGAATGGTATAAAGTTATGAGTATAAACGTAAATGATATTTTTCCAGATAACGGATGGAAAAAAGTACTAACAGATGAATTTGAAAAAGACTATTTTAAAGAGTTAATGGCATTTGTTGAAAAAGAATATGAGAGCAGAACTTGTTATCCGGCCATGGAAAACATTTTTAATGCTTTTAGGTTTACGGATATAGATGATGTAAAAGTAGTTATACTTGGACAGGATCCGTATCATAACGTTAATCAAGCTCATGGGCTTAGTTTTTCAGTCCCACAAACTCAGGAAGTTATACCACCATCATTAGTGAATATATATAAAGAAATAGATGATGAGTATAAAACAGGAATACCTAATAATGGATATCTTTTAAAGTGGGCTAAACAAGGCGTTTTATTACTTAATACAGTTTTAACTGTACGTGAACATGAAGCTAATTCCCATAAGAATAAAGGATGGGAAAAGTTTACAGACAGAGTAGTGGAAGAGCTTAATAAGATAGACAGGCCTATTGCATTTATGCTTTGGGGTAATCCGGCACAGAAAAAATGTAAGGCTTTAGATAATGAAAATCATCTTTTATTGACAGCTCCTCATCCAAGTCCATTATCTGCATATAGAGGATTTTTTGGATGTAAACATTTTAAAGCAGCGAATTGTTTCCTTGATGGTAATGGAATTGCAAAGATAGATTGGAAAATTGAAAATATATAATTATATTTCGTTTTCAAATATAGTTAGAAATTAAATAAAGATAATATATAAAAATGATTATGTGTTTTTACATAATCATTTTTATTTTGCTGTTATATGTTTTGGCAATAATGCTAAAAAGGACTTGCATTATTAATCGATTTATGATATAAAAATTATATATGATTTTTGGAAACTATTCCACGCGACATTAAATAGTGTACAAATTTGAATAAAGTTGTACAGCATTTTGATACATTTATATTATTTACTTGTAATTTTTACCAATGAATAATATAATCGAATCGTGGAAAGGCTACAAATGTTACAACTTTGATTTAGGAAAGGATGTACGGGGGTGGTCGACTTTTCAAGGTGAAAATCATAATGGAAACGATATAAAGTGCACGGCGCATTTTATCAATAAACTATTTTTTACTTTAAAAAGGAGATGAAAAATGAAGAAGAAGTATTTAGCATTATTACTATGTGCTAGTATGACAGGCGCATTAGTAGCAGGATGCGGTAATGAAGAAAGCAAGAAGGATGATACAACAAAGCAAGGCGGTGGCGAAACAAAAGGTACAGAGGCAGCTACTATGGATAAGGATAAAGCAGAAGATGCTATTAAGAACCTTATCGATAATACAAAAGGTAAGGTTGAACTCAACTTATGGTGTTCAGAAGTAGAAGCGTATCAGACTACGGTTAAGAGTTTGGTTGATCAGTTTACTCAGGAATATAGTGATGTTGATTTTGATATTAAGATTGGTGCTGTTTCAGAATCACAGGCTAAGGATCGTGTATTAGAAGATGCAGAAGCAGCAGCTGATGTTTTTGTATTTGCTGATGATCAGACACAGGATTTGGTTGCAGCAGGTGCTCTACAGGAAGTAGCAGCAACTTATACTTATAATCCAGCTGAAACTAACTCAGAAGCTACAGTTAGTGCAGCATCAGTTGATGGTAAGCTTTATGCATATCCATTAACAGCTTCTAATGGTTATTTCTTATTCTATAATAGTGAATACCTTACAGAAGAAGATTGTGCTTCTTGGGATACACTTACAGCTAAGGCTAAGGAAAAAGGCAAGAAGGTTGGTATGGATGTAGCTAATGGTTGGTATTTATACGGATTCTTCTCAGGAGCTGGTTGTGAACTTACAAAGAATGAAGATGGTACTAATACATGTACATGGAATGATGAAAAGGGCGTTAAGACAGCAGAAGCAATTAAAGAACTTGCAAAGAACGATTCATTCATTTCAATTAACGATGAAGATGCTATGTCAATGATGCCTGATGGTGATTTAATTGCATATGTTTCTGGTACATGGGATGTTAATACTATTAAGGATGCATATAAAGATGGTTATGCAGCATGTAAACTTCCGACATTTAACTTAGATGGCACACAGACTCAGATGGGTTCATATGCTGGTTATAAGTTTGTTGGTGTAAATTCATATTCAAAGAATACAGGTTGGGCTATGCTTTTAGCTGAGTATTTAACTAACGAAAATAGTCAGAAAGCTATTGCAGATGCGACAGGTGAAGGCCCTGCTAATACAGCAGCAGCAGCTACTATAACATCACCTGCTCTTGAAGCTTTAGTTGCTCAGTCAGAATTCGCTAGTCAGCAGATTGTTGGCGATAAGTTCTGGGATCCAGCAAATGCTCTTGGAGCAGCATTAGTAGAAGGCAAGGAAGATGCAAAGAAACTTGTTGATTCAGCTGTTGAAGGTATTACACAGAAATAAATATAATTAGTTTTAATTATATAAACATAAAAAATAATAGGACGGTCTAAATTGCCTTTATTGCAAGAATAAGAACCGTCCTATAGTTTTTTAAATGTTGTAAATTATTGAGTATTCCACATGTTTTTGACGTATTTTAGAGAGAAAGAGGTTGAAGTATGAAGAGTTTTTTAGAAAAAGTCAAGAAATATTTCACTGATTTTGGAACAGCGGTAGTAAAAGGAAATATCTGGACAAAACTGTCTCTTATTATCATTGGTATGGGTTATATCGGTAATGGACAGATAGTAAAAGGTATTCTTTTTTCATTAGCGCAGTTAGGTGTATTTGCATTTGTTGGTAAGTTTTGTGCTCCATACATGGCTAAATTATCAACACTTGGTACGGTTCAAAGAAAGGAAGTATTTGATCCCCTAACATTTTCTAAAACAGTGAATAAATATGACAACTCATTATTAATTTTATTATATGGTGTTGTTGGAATTGTTATTATTTTTGCGTTTATTTTATTTTATATTCACAATATGAAGGCTGTATATAAAATTCAATTAGCAAGAAAGAATAGAGAGCATATTAATACATTTGCTGAAGATGTAAAATCACTTTTTAATAATAAATTTTATATTACACTTTTAGCACTTCCATCTTTGGGAGTTGTATTGTTCTGTATTATTCCAATTATTTTTATGGCAGCTATTGCCTTTACAAATTATGATAAAGGTCATATGCCACCAGATAAATTATTTACATGGGTTGGATTTAAGAATTTCGTAGATTTATTTACAACATCAAGTACAATAACATTTGGTTATGCTTTTGTAAGAATATTAGCATGGACTATTATATGGGCTGTTCTTGCTACAATTACAACATTTATAGGTGGTGTATTACTTGCGATGTTTATAAATCATCATGATACACGTTGCAAGAAATTGTGGCGTTCATTGTTTGTAATAACTATTGCTATTCCACAGTTTGTAACATTACTTCTTGTAAGTAAGATGTTTGCAGATAATGGTATTATGAATACATTCTGTAAAAATGTTGGTATTTTGTCTTTATTTAAAAATATGGGACTTTTGTCATCATCTGCAAAGTTTATACCATTTTTAAGCAAACCGGGTTGGGCACATGTAAGTATCATTCTTATAAATATTTGGGTTGGTGTTCCATACCTTATGCTTACAGCAACAGGTATTCTTCTTAACATTCCAAGTGATCAGCTTGAGAGTGCTAAGATTGATGGTGCTTCCAATTTCCAAATATTCTGGAAAATTACAATGCCATATATTTTATTTGTTATGGGACCAAGTCTTGTAACATCAGTTATTGCAAATATTAATAACTTTAACGTAATATATCTTTTAACAAATACATATAAGACAACTAATATGAGTTTTGCAAATTCTAATGCAAAAGAAGTTGACCTTCTTATAACATGGTTGTTCTCATTAACAAATGA
>Ga0247609_10001551_pt1 | contig 26933 bp, 22 predicted proteins | sample 172DNAGHGlowgp2_FD_193487 | JGI IMG/M metagenome (GOLD analysis project Ga0247609, IMG submission 193487) | Sheep rumen microbial communities from Palmerston North, Manawatu-Wanganui, New Zealand - 1728 DNA GHGlow gp2 | ecosystem: Host-associated > Mammals > Digestive system > Stomach > Rumen ...
TATTATGGATACTAGACTTCCCTACTGCTGCAAAATTTGATATTTCATAACGTTTATATCATCACTCTTGAATGATATTTTTTAGAATATCAAACTCCTCATATATTTCATCTTCATTTCAAAACAAACCAGATTGCTGAATAACGGAAGAATTTCAATCAGGATTTTTCTTCCATTTTTGATGTTCAAAAAGTTCTAACATATATAGTGAAAAGCTATCTGCAAATCATGAATTAACGAAATCTTGGAAGAATTCCAAAGCTGATGGAGTTCGTAGTTGCAAATCTCATTTTTTAGTTTGATTGAAGATTCCAAACGCCATAAAATCAAAATTAAATACACTATTCTCCTGCTTTAACTCACGTAATCAACGCAAGAAATCTACCATTCCAGGGAATGTATACGGACGTCATGCATTTTCCAATACTCAGTTATCTAGACTCTGAATTCAAAATGAAAAACGAACTCTAGGATATTTTTTAAACGATTTCTGTAATTCTGAAACAAATTCATAAACCTGATCCTGTGGAAATGGATTACATTCAAAACTAAGTTCTCCTATATTTTCACAGTCAAATATTTCTTCACAGTGATGAATCAGCTTTTTAATTTCTTCTGCTCATATCAAATTTGGAGTTCATCATCCAAAATATATTGTTCTAATATCCGTTTTTCAGAATATTTTTCACCATTCATCTATTTCTGAATGTAGATTGTTTAAATAAGTCTGAACCATTTCATCATCCGGATTTTGAACCACAGAAAAACTACAATATGGACAGTTTTTTACACAAAATGGGATATGAATATACAGAGATAACATCGATACAAATCAAGTAAACAAAACAAATCATGTATACAGTTTTATATAAATATTTCAAATCCTTAAAAAAGCAAGCAATTTAGGTAAAAAATCCTACCGAAAATTTGCTTTTTTTCGTATTTTGGAATATAATTGGATATAATTTAATTTATATTAATAAAAACAAAAAATGTGACGATTAGCCAGAAGATTTGATAAACGAAGAAAAAACTACCATTCTTTCAGAGAAGACGAGGATTCTTATTACACTGCCAGACTATTTATTAGTGATATGGAAGATGGAGAAAGAATGATCGTATTTTTGAACCCAAAACAAGCATTAGCTTATGGAATTACTGTCCATGATAAGGTAAGTATAATCAGACTAGATTGAGAAGAAGTCGTAGCTGATGTTTCATTCTCTAGTAAAGTAACAGTATGAACTGTTGCCGTTTCAGCTGAATTGGCAAAAAGATATAACCTAAAAACTCTCGAAATGGTTGGAGTTTCCCTTACAGAATGAACATCTATAACTGCTACAGCTATCAGAAAAAAAATGAGATGAACACCAATTTCTTATGAAGAGACTCTTGCAATTATCAAGGACATCTCTGAAAACAAACTAGATGATGTAATGATGACATACTATGTTGCATCCAGCTTTTTCTATCCAACTACAGATAAAGAAATGTACCAAACAGCCAAAGCTATGGCTGAATGTGGAGTAATGTTCAAATATCCAAAATGAGAAATTGTAGCTGATAAACACTGTATTGGTTGAGTACCAGGAAATGAAACTACAATGATTGCGATCCCTATTCTTGCAAGTTTAGGAGTTAAAATGCCAAAGAATTTCTCAAAAGCCATCACTTCTCCTGCTGCGACATGAGAATGTGTAAATGTTTTGATGGATATTAATTTCGATAAAGCATGAATCGAAAAATTAATAGAAGAAAATAATTGCTGTTTAGTTTGGTGAGGAGGTCTAGATTTAGCTCCTGCTGATGACAAACTAATCAAAGTTCAGTATCCTCTTGCTGTACAATCTAGAGCAAAAGTAGTATCAAGTATTATGGCTAAAAAATACGCAATGTGAGTAACTCACTCTCTTATCGATATTCCAGTTGGACCAACTGCAAAAGTTACAAGCATGAGTGAAGCTCGCGATTGGAAGAAAAAGTTTGAGTACGTAGGTAAACAACTCTGAATGAAAATGACAGTTCAAATTACTCCTGCGAAAGAAGTGATTGGAAACTGAGTATGAGCTGTACTTCAGGTAAGAGAAGTTCTTAGAGTACTTCAGCAGCACTCAAAAAGACCTGCAGATTTGGAAAATAAAGCTGTATTCCTTGCTGGTAAACTAATCGAAATCGTTGGGTTAGCAAAAGGCAAAAAAGCTGAAGCTCTCGCTAGAAAACAGCTTGAATCTTGAGAAGCATGGAAAATGATGCAAAAGATTATCAAAGCTCAAAATGGAAGAAATCCAAATATTCAAAGTGAAGACCTTAAACCATGAATTTTCACAAAAGAAATTGTAGCTGAAAAAAGTGGAAAGGTTAAGAAAGTCGATCTACACAATGTAAATCATATCGCTAGAAGACTTGGATGTCCAGCAATCGATGAAGCTGGAATCTATTTCTCGAAGAAACTTGGTGATAAAGTAAGTAAATGAGATGTACTATTCACTATGTACTCTACTGCTCAAAATAAAATTGACTTAGCTTTAGAGCAAAACAAAGAAAATCCAGCAATTACTATTGGATAATTTTAAGGTCATTCTGAGCGTAGCGAAGAATCTTAGACATAAAACAAGACATATAAGATCCTTCATTTCATTCAAGATGACATGTAATCCACTTTACATTATAATAAAAGAAAATGCCTTGAATTATTGCAACAATCTGACCGGCAACACAATCTCCAGAAAAATTGAAGCAGTTATACGAAAACTGAGTCAGAATTTTGAGATTCAACTGTTCTCATGCTACACATGACTGGATGAAAGAAGTTATGGAGTCTGCTAGAATTGTAGAACGTGCAGTATGAAACAGATTTGCGTTTCTTTTGGATACTAAAGGTCCAGGAATCAGAACCTGAGAACTAGAGAATCCTGTCACTTATACTAAATGAGAAGAAATCAAAATCGTAGTAGACTCTTCTCTAGTAAAAGATGATAAGATCATGTATGTAGACTATCCATACATTATCAAAGATGTGGAAATCTGAAGTTTAGTAAGGATAGAATCATGACTCTTGGATATAAGAATTACCAAGAAAGCTACTAATTATATCATATGAGTTGCTGAAAATGATGCAACTATTACATCTAGAAGGCATGTAAATTTACCAGGAATTCCAATTAGATTACCATGACTTACAGATAAAGACAAGGATGATATCTTATTTTGAATAGAACAAAATATGTCATACGTTGCACTTAGTTTTGCAAGGAAATGAGAAGATATCCAAGAATTAAAAGAATTCTTATACAAAAATGGATGAGCACATTTGAAAGTGATTGCTAAAATCGAAAATCAAGAATGAATCGACAATATCGCAAGCATTATAAGAAATGCCGATGCAATCATGGTAGCTAGATGAGATTTGGGGGCAGAAGTACCCGTGGAAACTATTCCTTCTCATCAGATTAATTTAATCTGAAAAGCAAAAAGAAAGGCTAAGAAAGTAATTGTAGCGACACAAATGCTAGAAAGTATGATAACAAACAATCTACCAACTAGAGCTGAAGTATCTGATATATTTTATGCAGTTTCACAGTGAGCTGACTACCTCATGCTATCATGAGAAACATCAATGTGAAAACATCCAATCGCTTGTATCAAAGTGATGAATAAAATCATCAATGAAGCGGAAAAATATATTTAGCTTCAGACTAATTTAATCATTTATTTTATTCTTATATTATAATACAAAATGAAAAAAACAAACTGAAAGGAAAACAAATTTATTCTACGATTCGACGAAATTGGAATCGAAGACGTACCATATGTTGGAGGTAAAAATGCCTCACTTGGAGAAATGTATAGAAATCTCGTTCCAAAAGGAGTAAACATTCCAAACGGATTTGCTATTACAGCCTATGCTTATCGTTATTTATTGAAAGAGACATGAGCTGATAAGAAAATCAAAGAAATTCTATCAGATTTGGATACTTCTGATTTGGATAATTTAGCTCAAAGAGGAGCTAGAGTGAGATCTTTGATTAAATCTCTCGAATTCCCTGAAGATTTGACTAAAGCAATTATCGAATCATACAAAAAAATGGAAAAAATCTACTGAAAGAATGTAGATGTAGCCGTTAGAAGTTCTGCAACTGCAGAAGACCTTCCTGATGCTTCATTCGCTGGACAGCAAGATACATATTTGAATATCTTCGGATATGAATCAATTATTGATGCATGTAAAAGATGTTTCGCATCATTATTTACAAATAGAGCTATTTCATACAGACAAGATAAACATTTCGACCACTTCTCTATTGCATTATCAATTACTGTTCAAAAGATGGTAAGAAGTGACCTAGCGTGTAGTGGAGTAATGTTTTCTATCGATACAGAATCAGGATTTAAAGATGCTGTACTTTTGACTGGTGCGTATGGACTAGGAGAAAATGTAGTACAAGGTGCAGTAAATCCAGATGAATGGTATATTTTCAAACCATCTCTTAGAAAAGGAAAGAAAGCTATTCTTTCTAAAAAAGTTGGAGAAAAGGCTATCAAAATGATTTACTCTTCTTCAGATAAATCTCCTACTAAAAATGTAGCAGTACCTGATGCTGACAGGAAAAAGATGACTTTGACTGATGATGAAGTTTTGAATCTTGCTAAACAAGTAGTTATTATCGAAGACCATTATTCTAAAAAGAAATGAAAATTCTGTCCTATGGATACAGAATGGGCTAAAGATGGAAAAACTGGAGAGCTTTTCATCGTTCAAGCCAGACCTGAAACAGTTCACTCAAATACAGATATGTCTGTGTTGAAGACTTATGAGCTAGAGAAAAAGTGAGAAATCATTGTTCAAGGAAGATCTGTAGGTGAAAAAATTGGAGCTGGTAAAGCTAATGTCATTAAAGATGTAGCAGATATTAGTAAATTTAAAAAAGGTGAAGTTTTAGTTACTGATATGACAGATCCTGACTGGGAACCTATCATGAAAATTGCTTCTGCTATCGTAACAAATAGATGAGGTAGAACATGTCATGCTGCTATCATTTCTCGTGAATTAGGAATTCCTTGTGTAGTAGGTACCAACAACTGAACAGAAGTTATTCCTCAAGGAAAAGATATTACAGTAGACTGTAGTGGATGAAGTGCTGGTATCGTTTATAAAGGAAAACTTCCTTTCAAAGTAAATGAAATCAACATTGCAAAATTACCTGAAACAAAAACTCATATTACTATGAATGTAGGTTCTCCTGAACAAGCATTTGAAGAAAGTTTCATTCCTAACGATGGAGTTGGATTAGCTAGAGAAGAGTTTATTATCAATTCTTATATCAAAGTGCATCCATTAGCTCTACTACGTTTCAATGAACTAAAAGATGCTAATGTTAAAAAGCAAATCGCTGATTTAACTGTAGGATACAAAGATAAAGCTGATTATTTTATTGATAAACTAGCTGAGTGAGTAGCTACAATTGCTGCAGCATTCTATCCAAAGAGAGTAATTCTTAGACTATCAGACTTCAAGTCTAATGAGTATGCTAACCTAATCGGAGGTGCTCAGTTCGAACCAAAAGAAGATAATCCAATGATTGGATGGAGATGAGCTTCTAGATATTATTCAGAAAACTATAAGGAAGCTTTCGGTCTAGAATGTAAAGCCGTACTTAAAGTAAGAGAAGAAATGGGGCTAGACAATCTAGATGTGATGATTCCATTCCCAAGAACAGTAGATGAAGCTAAAAAAGTAATCAAAACAATGGCTTCATTTGGACTAAAACAAGGAAAGCACGGACTCAAAGTAATGTGAATGTGTGAAATTCCTTCAAATGTAATTCTGGCTGAAGAATTCTTGGAAGTATTTGATGGATTCAGTATCGGATCAAATGACCTTACTCAATTAATTCTATGAGTAGATAGAGATTCAGAATTAGTTTCAGATATTTACGATGAAAACAACGAAGCTATCAAGAAAATGATTAAAAAAGTCATCGAAGTAGCTACAAAGAAGAAAAAATATATCGGAATCTGTGGACAGGCTCCATCTGATTATCCAGAATTCGCTAAATTCCTAGTAGAATGTGGAATCGAATCTATGTCTCTTAATCCAGATACAATGATTAAGACTAGATTAGCTGTAGCAGAAATTGAAAAGAAATTGAAGAAAAAAGGTAAGAAATAAAAAGCTGAGCCCAGCCTAAGCTGGGCTTTCTATTTACATTTATAATTCACCAAAAATGGAATTAATAGACTTATCTCTTATAAAACCAATGTTAATCAGGAGTTTGGAAAATCCTGAAGCTATTAAAAATTTTATTAATGGTGTTATATTTTGATGATTTATTGGTATACCTATCTGTATAATCACAACAATTATAATACTTTCAATTATTTTTAAAACATTCCGTGATGTAACTAAATGATGAGACACCAAAGAAGAAAATAAAAGAAAACCAGGTTTCTGGAAAAGTTTATTTAATAATATAAAATTCTACATTAAGAAATATCAGGATTTTTTTGTATGATTGATTCTTTTATCATTAAGTCGAATGCTTGTTTCTCTTGTATTTCGATGTATCTCTTCCTGGATGACTACATGAATAGATCTTCATATGAATAATTTCAGCGATGAAGAACTAAGATTATTAGGAGCTCGAAGTCTCTATACACTACTTTTTTTCGTAATAGCTCCAATATTTATTATGTTCTCTTTATGAAATAAATTCATACGTAATATATGAATATTCATCTATATGTTATGAATACTTTTTGTTCCATTATGACGATTTCTTCAATTATGATATACCTGAACCAGTTATTATACAGAAGACACTTCGTATCAATATGTAGATCACAATAGTTATATGTTACTACCAGATGACATAGAAATTTCAGTAGAAGATACTATAATTGAATGAGAAGCAGTAAATTTATCGTTCACTGCACTAAAAGGCTGAGAAAAAATGGAGGATTATGATGGTTCTCTATATATCTCAATTATTGATGAGAATTGAGAGCATCTAAAGCCAACGGAATATACTATACCTAATGGATGATTATGCATCTTTGAAAAGGAAGATGAATGATACAAGGAGTTTCAAAGGTGATTAGAAATTTATAAAGACTGAACTTTTTATATTCAAGTTGAAGATTTGAACGATCCTGATGAAAAAATTATATGAAGGCAAAAAATTACAGTAATAAAGAAAAATTAAATATTATTTATTGTAACAAAATTTCCAAATCTCTCCCGTTGGGAGAGGTTTTTTACGATTCCTTTCTGTTTACACCCACTATATTACCCCACTTCTAAATCTACGTATTCCATATTATTACACATTTTAATGATAATGGTTAAGTTATTTTAACTTAAGGTTGAATTACTATCTCCTTACAATATTATGTTGATTGTAAAGGCCGTTATTTATTTTTTAATTTTTTACAAAATGGGAAAAAAAGTTTTTTTATTTTCGCTTTTTGCGTTTCTAGCAGCTGGATTCTGATTCGGAGGAGTTAGTTTAGCCGCTACCGTTGAGTGTACTGCGTGAAATTTTGTAGCAAAAATTTGAGATGAGAAATGTTATAAAACATTAGCTGATGCTATTACAGATGTTACAGATGGAGGTACAGTAACATTATTTGATAAGGTAGCTATTGAAACAACACAGGTGATAACAAAAGATTTAATTATTAACTTGAATGGACATAATATTACTGCAACAAATGCAAGAGCGCTATGGATTAAGAAAGGAGATGTAGAAATCAAAGGAAGTGGAAGTATTAGTGCAAATGGTGATGGATTGGGTGCATCGAGTTCAGTTATTCGTGTGGGTGATGGTGGAAAAAACGATACCATATTAAATAAGGCTAAGTTGACTATTGGAGAAAATGTTACAGTAAGCTCTGCTAAGTCTTATGGTATTACAGTATTCGGAGTGAATGATACTGATAATGATAAGACAACCAGTGATATTGAACTAGTAGTAAATGGTAAAGTTAAGGTAACAGGTACAACAGCTGAAGCAGCTATCTCTGGTAATGGAAATAGCTGGAATTCTGCAACGAAAATTACTATAGGTTCTAATGCTGAGGTTATAAGTGATAAAACAGCAATCTATCACCCATGAAAAGGTATTCTTATTGTAAATGGTAAGGTAGAATGAGCATGAGGTATTGAGATAAAATCAGGTGAGGCTATTATTAATAATGGAGCAACAGTTACTGCAACAGCAGATAGTCAAGGTCATAACGCAAATAATGATGGAACATCAACTGCTGGTTACGCTATTGCAGCAGTAAGTAATCTTGGTTATGTTGGAGATCCAAAAGTAACTATTAATGGAGGAACTGTAACTGGTAAAATAGATACTTTGGAAGATAGTGGTGAAAATAATGGGGATATTGATGTTTCATGATGAACTTTTGATTCAGAATTAGATCCTGAATATATATCTACAACTGCTGATAAAGATGATATTACTGTAAATTTATGAGATAATGCAGTAGCTAAAGTTTGAAATATAGAATTTTCAACTTTAGAAAATGCTATTGCAGCAGCTAATAGTAATGATATCGTAGAGATTCTAAAAGATAAAGATTGATGATATACTCTACCTTCTACAATAAATGCTAAATCTATTAAAAAGGCAGAAGGGGTTACTAATGAAGTAATTCTTAATATTGATTGATCTAGTACATCTATTGGTCAGAAAATTATAACTTTGTGAAATGATATTACTTTTGAATGAGTTACTCTTAATTTTAAAAGTACAGATGACTGGAAACATCTTGATGAAAGTCATAAAGTTACAATGAAAAATTGTGATATAAAATGAGTTCTATATATATGGTGAGATACGGATTTTGACCATTGTAAATTTTATTGACAAGATTTATATCAAATTCATATCAATTATTGAAATGTAAATTTTGATACATGTATATTTACGAACAATGTATCAAGACATATAAATATAGCATGGTGATGAGATGCTACATATAAGATAAATTTCAAAGATTCAACTTTTAGCAATACAGTAGGTGCTGCAAGCAAAGCGGCCGTAATGATTCATGAGTTGTGGAATCAGAGTCAATATTCGGCAACGAATAATCCATCTTATTATCGTGGAATTCCAGAAAATAAACTTATAGATATTAATGGAACAAAATATATTCCATGAAAATGGGAGGTAACATTCGAAAATACAAACGTAACAGATGGCTCAATTTTTTCAGATAAATATATTTGAAATAATCAATTATTTGGAATAGATACTATATATTCTAGTGATAATAATGGTTATATTGATCCAAAAGAACCAAGAGATGATGATCTAAACGGTATTATTTTAGGTTCTGATAGTTGAGGAGAAGTTAAAGTTAAATTGGATTGAAGTCAAGTTTATACAACACCTATAAAGAACATATCACAATGGACTGTAACTTTTGATTGAAAAAATGCTTTAATTGTAAATAATTGAGAAAAAGCTGTTAAACCAACAGATCCAGCAGATCAAGGTTGTAGTAAACATTTTGTTGAGTGGAGATTAAATGGTACAACTTATGATTTTAATACTACAGTTACATCTGATCTTGCGCTAACTTCTTATTGGACATCTACTTGTAGTTCAGGTGGTGGAGGAGGAAGCTCTAAAACTTATTCATGTAAAAACTTACCAGACAACGCAGTAAAGAATAATAGTACTTCACCTAAATCTGATACTGATTACTCTTACAGCACTGATACTACTAAAGTATGTACTTTCCAATGTAAATCTGGTTATACTTGGAACTCAAAAGATGCTAAATGTGAAAAATCAGACGCTAATACTAATGATGAAAATAAAGTAGATGAAACTAATAATGAAAATAATAACAACGAATGAAATAATAATGGGGACAATAATAATGGATGAAGCAACTATGGAAGCAGTTCTACAGATAAAGGATTCTCTCAAGAATTCAAAGATGCATACGCTTTCGCTCACGAAAATGGTATCACTACAATGGGTAGCATCGAAGAAGCTGATATGTATGGACCTTTAACTAGAATTGCTATGGCTAAAATGTTGTCTCAATATGCTATCAATGTTCTAGGAAAGACTCCAGATACATCTAAAGTAGTTCCTAACTTCCCAGATGTAGATGCTCAATTAGATGCTGACTATAATAACTGAGTTACATTAGCTTACCAATTAGGAATCATGGGAATTGGTATCGAAAAATTCAGACCATTCGATTTGGTAACTAGAGCAGAATTTGGAACTGCATTATCTAGAATGTTATATGGAACAGCTGATGGAGAAGGAGCTGATTGGTATTCAACTCATCTCGCAAAATTGATGAATGAGAAAATCATTACTAATGATAATCCTCAATTACAAGAATTAAGAGGTTATGTAATGATTATGCTTATGAGAAGTGCTCAGTAGAAATTATAGATATTTCGAAAAAAAGTCGCTCTGAAAAGGGTGGCTTTTTATAAAAACTTCACCCATCACTTCGTGATTTCCCTCTCCTAATAGGAGAGGGACAGGGAGAGGTTGATTATGACTCGTACCTAAGATTCTTCAAGCTTCGCTTTCAGAATGACACACTACTGTCATTCTGAGGAGGAATAAAATGACGACGAAGAATCTTATGTGTGATAGTATTCACCTAAGATCCTTCACTACGTTCAGGATGACATACGAATAATTAAAAAAAATGAGAGTAGGAGAAACTCCTACTCTCGGGATGAAATCTGTGAAGATAGCAAGGGAAGATACGCATTTTTCTCAGCGCAATCGCGGCCATCTGTCCTAAGGCGGCAATCCGGATACGTCATTCCCTTTAGAACACTTGTCTCTAGCTGATACAACCCGTACCATCACACGATGCCAGGCTAACATGCTTCGGGCATTATTCGCTTCCTTCCTCTTGAGACTCGTTAAGGATAGGATTCATGTTCCTTACCATTCTGGGACCCTTCATACACCGTGTATCTATAAGGGGGCGTACTATCCTCTTTTTCTGGCTTAACATCCAATCACGGGTACAGACTTCACAATCCGTTGACTGAACATGTACTTATATACAGATTTATAATACAAAGTCAAGTACATTTTAAAAAATGTGCCATAAAGGCACATTTCATTTTTTTTCATTGAATAAGTTATTCTACGATTTCTCTTCTAATTCCTCTATCCAAATGAACTAATATCTCATAAGGAATCGTTCCTGCAGCTTTTGCCCATCCTGAAACTGAAGCTAAACAATTCTGATCCTCTTCCAAGAGGAATACTTCATCTCAGATCAAAATTTTATCATTTCACATGTAGCATGATAGATTCATACATACATTTCCAATCTGTTTTAAGCTCTCACTTTCGTGCTCAATTTCTATCTTTTCACGAACTGCACGTGGCATTCATTCTGCATATCCAAATGGAACTGTAACTGTGATTTTATCAGTTTTTTCTAGTTGTTTCCACTGTGGATCGTAAGAAACTCATTCATTATATGGTACTGAATTTATAGCAGTAACTATAGAAGACATAGATAAAGCTGGCTGTAATTTCTCTCATAATTCATAGTCTGGATCTTCTGGAGCTAATGGATTATATCCATACAAAGCTAATCATGGACGATATGCATTGAAGAAATCATCTTGGATTTTTAGTACTCATGTACTAGCTCAAATATGACGATAAGTTGGCACATGTCCATAATCTAATATCTGAGCATACATCATTTTGAATGCATCAATTTGTTTCTCTATATCCAAAGGATTTGCAGAGAATAGATGTGACATTACTCATTCAATAGTAATTTTTGGACATCATTTCAAGAATTCCAAAGCATTTGGTAATAAATCTGCATCTATTCATTCACGATTCATTCATGTGTTCAAGAATAAGTGGATTTTCAGCTTTTTATTTAATTTTGCTAATGCTTGCAAAGTCTCTAAATTATAAACACAGAATGTAGTTCTCTTGAAGTTGAATTCTTTGTAATTTATAGGCAAAGTTTCTCACATAATCAAAATATTAAATTTACTATGACGACGTACAATATTATATTCAGGAAATGAATCTACAACGATATATTTGATAGGTAATCATTTATAGATTTTCAGCATATTGTCTATCCCATGTCCGTATGCATTAGATTTAATTACAGGGAATAAATCTGCATGTGGTTTAAGTGACTGTAAATAGTTATAATTATTCAGTAATGCTGATTGACTAATATAGATACGATTCATTGGCTCGATATTTGGTTTGAATCGATCTTTTATGAAAGAGAACATTTTGTTTATAATTTATGATATAAAATTTATTTTTTGAATCAGTTTTCTTTTATTCTTTTGGCTATTTCTCATCATCATTTTTCTTCTAATTTTCAATGATTTAGAACTATCGTTTCATCCACAGGTAGATAATCCAATATCGTGAATATGTGTGTAATAATTATGAATGAATTTTGGTCTGTGGAAATAGATTTGAGCATTTCTGCTACTACTTTGAAAGCATCCACATCCAATCATGAGTCTATTTCATCCAGAATTATGTATTTTGGATTAAGTAGTTTCATCTGAAGAATTTCTAATTTTCTACGTTCTCATCAGCTAAATCCTACATTCAGATCACGCCAAAGAAAATCCTTTGAAAGCTGAAGTTCTTCAAGTATTGGTTCTATCAATTTCTTGAATTCCATAAATGTTGTAGTTTTTACAGAATTATCATAAACTCATTTTAAGAATTCGAACAACTTAACTCATGGGATCTCTGGAATATTTTGAAATGCTAAAAAAATTCAGAGTTTAGCTCTTTTATCTGGAGATAAATTTGATAGATTTTCTCCATCCAAAATAATTTCTCCATCTGTGATTTTGTATTTTGGATTTCACATCAAAGTCATAGCCAATGATGATTTTCAGCTACCGTTTTTTCAGAGAATACAATAATTTTTTCATAATTCAAAATCACAAGAAATCTGGTTTAAGATCTCTTTTTCTCATACAGATACTGAAAGATTCTTAATTGAAAGCATATTCTCATTCAAAATAAAATTCCTAACATAAGATAGGAATTTATTATTGAAATACAAATAAATTAATTTTTTATTTTAAAAAAATATCGAGAGTTATGCCTCCCGATACTTCTTGTAAATTTCTTGAGTTTGCTTGTAAAAGTACACAGTCAATACGATAGGAAGTCCTATCGTTACGATAAGTGCTATCACGAAGAGGAGCCACCTGAATATAGTACCTTCAGGTGCCCAAGTGTAAATGTAAGATGTTACCTGCCAAACCTGTGAAAGGAATGCTGGCTCGTACTTACAATCTAAAACCCGTGAGCAACCACCACCAAGTAGCCAATCTACACATATGATAGACACTACTATCCCTAAAAAGCTATGTATACACAACCAAATAAACAATAATGCCTTTTTCATAATTTTCTGTTTTTGTTTTTTAATATTTTTTTTACTTTTAATCATCAAACTCGAATGGAATTTCTAATTGTTCTGGATCAGATTTTTTATCTGCTTTTTCTATTTTTTTCTCATTTTTCTTTCATTCATTTACTTCATCTTCAACGACTTCCATATTTTCATTAGGAATATGCAAATTATTTGGATTTGGAACAACGTCTCCATTCTCATCTACGATATCTCTATCATTTCATGCATAATGATTTTCTACTCATTCTGGCATTTTTCATGTTTTCATAGATTCATATAATAAATCTGATGGCTTAGCTTCAGGTTGAATAGATACTCTCAAAGTATCCTTTAGAGCCCAGATTTTATCAGCCACTGGCTGTAAATATTTATCTATACTTTCTCCGTGCATATTTGTCACTCCCCTTTCTTCTTTAATCTTTCTAAATATGTAGTCACTAGATGGATTTATACATTGGATTACATACTCATAACGTTCATCTTCTTCATTATAAATCAATTTTTGTCCCCAGTTAAAATTAGGTTTTTCCCTTGCTGTACTAATTATATTAAAAATATTTTTTGCAGTCAAATATTTTCTTCTTCTCAAAGCTTCTGAATTTGGCAGAGATTCTAAATTGCTTTTTAGATCCTTCTTAACATTTTCTCATAGAGCTACTAAAGATTTCCATTTAGTATTCATCTCTCTATCATTTTTTAGATATTCTCTCCATGCATCGTATGAAAGATTACTTGTTTCTGTCATTTTATATCTGAAAAATAATTAAAATCTACACATATTTGATTATATATAAAACACCATAAAAGTCAAATTAAAATTGCTTTCCTGAACTACAGTGTTTGAATTGACAAAATGAAATCATATAATTAAATGATGTTTTATCTTCTAGACCTATAGTAACATGAATAAACGATGGAAAAGTGCGTTATACGTTGCATTGATTATAGCAGTAGTTGCTGTCCTTTGGCTTATGTTTGGAAATACAAATCCAAATATAGAGACACCTGATGAAGATAATGAAATTTTAACGTGAGAAGAAGTTTCAGACTCATGAACTACCTTTACATACGAAAATACCAATACTTTTGAAGAGGATGTGATGAAAGATTTAGAATGATTTTTCTGAAATAACAATTGATACGAAGATGTCGAATGAGAATACTGATTTACTAATCCAGAAGATTAATAATGCAAAAAATAATTTGGAAAAATTCTGAAAAGAACATTTTGCGTAAATTTGAAAATGAAGAAGGAGTTTTTCAAATTATCCCAGATTCAGATTCTAATATTAAATTCTGAGCTGTGATTAAGAATAGTCAGATTTCGTTCAATTTTGATATCCAGAATGAGAATGCGAACGTCGAATGCTATTTCCTAATCCCTGCTATCGAAAATCAAAATGTAAAATTAGATATAAATACAAACTTCAAAGTAAGCAATACCAAAGTCTGAATTAACGTAATTGCATTAGCCTCAGATAACGCATCGATTACTTTGGATGGGAATTTACATATTGAGAGTGGAATCAAAAATGTCGATGCTAAACTTTATGAAGAAACTCTCCTTCTTTGAAATGCGAAATACATTTCACTCATTCCATGACTTAGAGTCGACTCTCCTGATGTAAAAGCTTCTCATTGAGCCAAAGTTCAACGTATTAGTCCAGAGAGATTATTCTATATGCAAAGTCGCGGATTAAGTTCTGAGAAAGCAATCTGAATGATAATTAACTCTTATTCAGAGCAAATTGTAGATGAGTTAGAATTAGGTGAAGATAAAAAGGAAGAATTTTATTCTATGATACAATAATTATGCAAAAATATTTTGATTTATTACTCGAATTGTTACGACCTGAAGATGATGATTTTGTAATTGAAGAAAAGAAAAAATTATCAGCCACTGCAAAAAAATTAGAAGAAAGATGAAATAAAAATCTGAAAATTGCACACAAAGTTTGATTTATTTTTGAAGTTTATGAAGATTTATTAAGTGAAAAGATCACACTTGATGAATTCTTGGCTACGTGAGATATTACAAGCAAAAGAAATATTTCTGAATCCAATGAATCTTCTATTCAGGTGCTTGAATGAATAATTCAATGAAAAAATAATGATGAAAATACTCTATTCATTCTAGATTCTATTAGTTTTGCATCTTTAGCTAAAAAGGATAAAGAAACTATACAGAGTCGAGCAAAAAATCATAATTCTGAATTAGTATTTTGTTAATATTTATTTATTAAATAACATAACTATGTCTGACTGTATTTTCTGTAAAATCGCAAATGGAGAAGCTCCATGTTTCAAAATTTGGGAGAATGATGAATTTATGGCATTTCTAGATATCATGCCAAATGTAAAGTGACAGACTTTACTCGTTCCGAAGAAGCATTATGATTCAGATTTATTTTTGATTGATGATGAAAAATTTTATGGAAGACTAATAGCTGCTACAAAAGAGGTAATCGATATGCTCAAAAAAAGTCTGAAAGTTCAGCGTGTATGAATGATTATGGAATGAATGTGAGTTAATCACTTACATCTCAAACTTTATCCAATGTATGGATTGGGAGAAGATCGAGAGCCAAATGAATCTCCAAAACATGTATTTTTCGAAAATTATCCATGATATTTGACCACTCAAATGTGAGATCAAGCTGATATGGAAGAATTATGAGCTATTCAAGTTCAAATTACAAATTGATCAGCTTTGAATTAATAAATTTATCTAATAAAACAATGAACCGGCACCAAAAATGTCGGTTTTTTATAACCAAAAGTTATCAAAAACTACTACAAATTTCATCAAGTCAATAAAAAATATTTAATTTTCCCAAATTAAATGAGAAATTCTGGTAAAAAGTATCCGATTTTTTGCATTTTTTCGATTTTGTGAATATAATTAATCGTTAATTTATATTCATAGTTTTATTTGAATGTATCAGACTTTAGAAGATCTCGAATACGTACTAACACAACCTAGAAGTAGATTTTATAAATTTTCAAAAATTTTCAAGGAATTAAAGGTACTTGGACTGATTTTTACAGTTCTTTTCTTATGAACATATTTAATAACAAATGCACAATTAGTAATTGATAATATCAATGATCGTATTTCTCCTAACGAAGTATACTGAATCTCAGAAGATATTATGAATTCATCATTTAGTCGAAATCATTGATCTGCTCAGGAGGTTGAAAATCTAGTAGAACAGTATGAATGAGTAATTTCTATGGAACAGGAGGTAGCTACTGATATGGATCATTATTTACAGCAGAATCTTGATAGTTATGACTTTTCATTCAACTTATTACCTCCAACAAATAGATTAATAATTCCAGCAATAAATCTGGATGTTCCATTAGTTGAAAGTAGTGTAATAAATCAGAAAGATTTTTCAGAAACAGCTTTTGACGCAGATTTGGAAAATTGAGTAGTAAAATATCCAACTACTCCAAATCCATGAGAATGATGAAATGCTTTCTTCTTTGGGCATACATCTCAGGAATATTGGAAGAAAAATCCGTATTGAACTGTTTTTCGTAATATACCACAATTAAAAGAAAATGATAAAGTTCAAGTTGTGTGGGATTGAGTATTGTACGAATACAAAGTACTAAAAACTGTCGTAGTTAGACCAAGAGAAGTAAATGATACTTACGTTAAATTTGGAGAACAATGAAAGGAATATATCACACTCATGTGATGTTATCCAATCTGAAGAATCGATAAAAGAATGATGATATTTGCAGAAAGGATTTAATTTATTTTATAAACAAAAAAACAAAAATGGATTTACCTATGGAACAGCTTTGGTTCAATATATTGCTCCGAGCACTAATTACGGTATATAGTGCAAATGGTATATGAAATTTTATAGCATATATTCCTTGAATGTCTAAGGATGATGCTGAGATTTTGGGATATGACACAGATTCAAATTACTCATTTCAGTTAACATCTTCACTAATATTCTGTTTATTATGAATCGCTCAGTTTAGATACCAAATTTTAATTTATCTTACTATAGTAGAAGTTGTTTTGATTATTATTACTTATCTACGTCTTATTGAATGCAAATTAACATTCATAAAAAGAAAAAGATTGAGTTTGAAAAAAGTTAAGAAAAAGAGAGTAGAAGAAATTAAGGCTAGACTATCTTAATAATTCTGTAATCTTGCAATTCTATCATCGATACTTGGATGTGAATCCCGTATCGATGTTTTTGTTTTCTTTTCTATACCTGCAGCATGCATTTTTATCTCTTTAACTTTATCTATACCAAATTTTTTCGGTTCTGCTATAAAGAATGATGAAATTGAATCATTAGCCTTGGACACATAAGAATTAGTTGATATCTTTTTTAAAGCTGAAATCATTGCTTGATTATCTCTTGTCAATTCTACTGATCATAGATCAGCCATATATTCTCTTTTACGAGATATCGCTAATCTCATTAATGGGTAAAACAAATATCATAAAGCTAGAAATGCTATTCAGAATATAAACATTCCATTATAGTTTTTTTTACCATCAGAAGAGCTAGATCCATAAAGCTGAGTTCTCAATAGATACTGCCCTGCTAAACTTACTACTCAAACGAATACATAAGCTACATACATCAGCATAGAATCTTTATTTATCAAATGCGTAAGTTCATGTCCTGCTACCGCTTCTACCTCTTTTTTATTAAGATTTTCTAATAATCCAGATGTAAAAGCGATTCGTGAATCTTTTTGTTTCCATCAGGTTGCAAATGCATTCATTCATGGTTCATCCATTATTGCAATCTTTGGCATTGGGAGTCATTTTGAGATGCAAAGATTTTCCACTATATTATACACTTCAGGATTATCTTTTCTTGTAATAGGTTTAGCTCCGGATAGTCAAAACATAATATCCTTCTGCATATAAAAAGATACTGCTCACCAAATACCTAGACCTACCAAAACTATTGGGAAATATTTCATCGTTAAATTCCATCAATCATTCCAAGAACCTGTATCTGTAAAAAATAGAGTCAATACCACCCAAAAAATCAGAAGCAAGACAACTGGAAATCAAATTAGTAATAATGTTGTTTTCCTTTGATTCTCAGCTTTAAAACTTTGCATTCACTGATAACCCATTATGATAAGATAATATGTAAAACTATGATGAAATAGTATTTATATAAAAATCAAAAACAATGAAAAAGAAAACTTTTTATAGTTATCATACTATTGTAGTAGTTGTCTTGCTTGCATTTTGATATTGGATAACTACAATTAATTGTTAAAATTTTATTGTTCAGTTCAAGGTAATGCTAGAATGAATATTACAGTTCATATGATGACTTGGATTTTTTCTATTCTGAATGTGATATTTAGAGCAAGCCGTTTCTTCTGTAACAAACTGATGATTTAAGAATTTACTAAAAAAGTTCACATCATCCGTTCTCAAATCTTTTTGAAGTTGAATCTTAATTACGACAATATTACAGAGTTCAAATGTTGTTTCTGTGCTTGTGCTTGCGTTTGTGTGAACGGGAATCCTTTCTCTTACATCAGCATTAGCAGTTATTCTTTGATCTAATATTGGTACTATGATTACTAGTTCAGTTTTATGAATAGTATGATTAAGTCTAAATGTTTCTATATTAGCTCTACCATTGATATTTTTGGGTGCAATTTGATTAACATTTCTATCTCGTCGAAGTAAAGTCGTAATAATAAGTAAATTTATGTTCAGTTTTGGTTTAATATTTTTTGCTTTTTCTTTAATGAAAGATTGACTAGCTTTCGTTACAGAAATGGTAAATTTTGCCGAATATGTTAGAATGAGTCCATGGATATTTTTCTGAATTTGATTATTACTTACTCTGTTAGTTCAGTCATGAAGCCTAATATTTATTATATCATTGGCAATGGTTTCAGCAGGAATTTTATATCCTGACTCAGCACTAGCCGTAGCCTTTGCAACCTATCTCTGATCTACTATTACTATAGTATTGTGAGCTATATGATCTAATAAAGTCGCGATTAAGAAACAAGTTGCTCTCTGGCATGTATGTTTCAATCTAATTACATCTGTTATGTGAGTATTATGTTTGCCTTTAATTATGGTATTTTATGAAGAATTTATACAATTAAATCTATGAGTTATAATATCATTTACATTGATATATTTCTGTTGGCGTACTATATTTTGTTTGGTATTTATTCCTCTTGTATCGCCTGCTGCTAAGTTATTGGAAAAAATCATTAAAGAATCAAAACAGACTATTCAACTCGCTGTTCATAAAATTTTTAAGGTTGAAGATTTGGACCCTACAGTTGCTCAGCTAGCAGTAAAACAGGATATGCTTATACTATTTTGGAATGCTATAAAATATAATCTAAATGTTTGGGACTTCTCTCCAATTGGAATAAATACATGAGCAAGTACGGAAGAAGAATTAGCTACTACGTTATCATTTAAGTGAAACTTTGATAAGAATGATTTGTCGAAGATTTATCGTGATATGAAATATATTCAGAATGAACTATTGAAATTTCTAGTTTGATTACCTGTATCAGAAAAGAGTCAGGAAAATTCTGAATTATATCAAAGCGTATTGTCAGTATGAGACTCATGTAAAGCTATTAAAGATGTTTGGACTCATATTGAAGACTGGCAGCGAAGTAGTAGTGATAATTTGCAAAAAGATTATGAATTAACACGTGAAATGGTAATAGCATTTTATAGTAGTATTTTACACCTGTATCAACGTTTTGATAGCAAGAAGGCTTTGGGAGATTCTTGGCTAGCTCTAGAGACTTTACAGAAAGAAAACGATGAATATTTGGCACAACTCCGTCCACATAAAAATGATGATATTCCATTAACGGCATTGATTCAGACTAGACGTTATTTTGTTCAGTCTTGTAAAGATTTGTTGCACGCAATGGAGCTATATAATGCAGGTCCAGATGAAATCAAATATTTTAAAGAGAATATGACTAGTTTTATGAAGTAATAATTGAAATGACATTAGAGGAAGCAATTGATGAATCTATAACGAAAATACTTGAATTAAATCCAGATTTAACATATGCGGAAGTCTATGAATTATGTTCAGACTATCTTTTAAAGTTTAATAAACCGACAAAGGAAGAAACTAAAATAAAAAGTCTGAAAAAATATTTGAGTAAATTTTTTGAAGTTGATTTATTCGCTGATGAAGAACCGAAGCTTGAAGATATTCAACCTAGTATGTCACCTTTACAGTCTATTCCAAAGCAATATTTTCAGGAAAGATCTTGGGCTAAAAAAGATTATATAATCAAAATTCATCATTTGGACAAACAAATCTGAAAGACTATTCTTTTTGATGATGCAAATTTGCAGTTACGTTTTGGTGATGAAGTGGCTTTGATATGAAAGAATGGAAGTGGAAAATCTACACTTCTGAAAATGTTGATATGAAAAGAAGAATCAGGATTTTGAATGATAGAAATTGCTAATGGTGTAAAAATATGATATCTTTCTCAGGATTTATTTTGGGCAAATGATGAACATACAGTGGAAGAAGAGATGAAAACATGTTTTCCGGATATCAAGTTGGCTATGGAAAGATTGGATGAGATTGAGAAATTATTGACTGATGAACAATCTGATCATCACGCATTGATAGAAGAACAAAACAAACTACAGGATTTCCTTAGAAAAGAAAATGGATATCAGAAACGATGAATGCAAATTGAGATATTAAAATACTTCTGATTTTCAAAAGCTATGCTTAATTTCAAGATTAAGCAGTTATCATGATGAGAACAAACTAAACTTCAAATAGCCAAATTTCTAATTCAAGAAGTTGATTTATTATTGCTTGATGAACCAACTAATCATTTGGATATCGAATGAATCTTTTTCTTACAACGTTTCTGTGAATTATGGTGAAAGACTTTGATTTGTATTTCTCATGATAAAAAGTTTCTGAATTCGTGTTTTAATCGTGTGGTAGAAATCAGCCAAAAGAAGTTACATCTTTATGAATGAAATTATTCAGATTATTTACGTCAGAAGGAGAAAAATCTGGAAATTCAACATAAAAATTATGTAGCACAACAGAAATATTTACAACAGCAGGAAGCTTTTATTACAAAGTTTCGTTATAAGGCTAGTAAAGCTGCACAAGTTCAGAGTAGGATAAAAATGCTCGATAGAATTGAAAAAATAGAAGCTCCAGAGACTGAATCAGATCCAAAGAAAATCAATTTTAAATTATCACAAAGATTACCAAATCTGATTATGCAGATTGAAGGATTGACTGTATGATATCCATGAAAAGAATTGGTTACTTTGCCAAATAAAATCGAAATAACTAAAGAAATGCATATTGGAATAATTGGTAAAAACTGAATCTGAAAAACTACGTTAATAAAGACGATTTTGGGACAACTTCAGCCACTTCATTGATCTGTAAAAGTTCATCCAGATTTACGTATTTGATCATATTCACAGGTTTTTGATGATTTACATCCAAATGATACTGTAATCGAAGCTGTTATGTGAGTCTGAATTTCCTACCAAGATGCGAGAGCCTTTTTATGAACTTTGAAAATAGATGTAGAAAAAATGGATCATAAAGTTTCATCACTTTCGTGATGAGAAATGGCAAAGGTTGCGGTAACTAAAATGTTATTACAGAAGCCACATATAATCATAATGGATGAACCAACTAACCATTTAGACTTATGATCTAAGGAAACTATCAAAATGATGTTACAGTGATTTAATGGAGTAACATTGATAGTTTCACATGACCGTGACTTTTTAGAATGAACATCAAATATGATTTGGTGAATCTGGGATAAACGTTTAACTGTTTTCCATGATTTGCAGAGATGATTTCAAGAATTGGAAAGTAGTTGCTGGAAATGATAAATAATTATTATAAATAAAAAAATCCTCCGAAATGGAGGATTCTTTGTTATTTAAATGAACTATAAATTTCATTTAGTTACATATTTTCATTTCTGACATCAATTCAATTTTCATAATTGTTCTGCTTTATTCCAGTAAGCTGTTTTAACTTGGCTCTTTACATAATTTCCAACATCTCGTCATTCCCAGATTCATTTCATAGTTATGTATGTATCACATGAAACTAATTTACTTGGATCCGTATCTGTTCATATCATCCATCTTTCTTGTGCTGTTTTGAAATATGGATATAATTCGTTAGATTTTGAAACATACTTAAATGATACGTTAGTTTTTGTAGACAATGTAGCTCATGCTAATAATGACTTGATAGCTTCTCACATTGTTACTTGTTTTTTAGCTTCTTCTGGAGATAAGCTAGAAGGCTGTTCTTCAACTATAGGTTCTGGTTGAGCCTCAATTTCTGGTTCAATATTTTCTACTATTCAAGTATCTATTTCTGTATTTTCTATTTCATTTTCTGGTGCTAAATCTTCATCTAATACTTCTGTATTATCTTCTGCATCTTCAATAACTTCTCATGTTCATTCAAACACATATATGATATCTCAATCAGCTCAAGTATTAGTTTCTCAAGCAGTTTTTTCCTCAGATTTAAATCGATCTTGTACATAAGAAATAGCTTTATCTTTTATTAAATTAAGTGAAGTGTAATCTTGCGTTGCATAAATTCCGTAACCGATTCACGCTATAATTAATATTACATATAACCAATTTGTGAACAATTTCTTAGCATTATAGAATCCATTAATATCAAATAACTTTCCGATAACTAAGTATAAGATTCGTCATAGGAATAATGAAATACCAATTCACCAATTTCCTAAGAATTCCCATAATGTCCAAGCTATTATAGCTGCAATTCCAAGTGTAAGTAATAATACTAACCACTGTCATCGGCATCTTTCTCTCTTTCTCTTTTTTGGAGCTTGGTGTCATGAAAGAGGCTGAACAATTTTTGGAATAGTTACACTTTCTCTCATTGGTCTTTCTGGAACTTTTTCTTCAGATTTCTCTTCTTTTGGTTCTTCTTCAACTTCTTCCTTGATTTCTTCTTTATTTTCTTCAGCTATATTTTGCTGGATATTTTCTTCTGGTTCTTCTTCTGGCTGTGGAAGAGTTTCTTTAATATCAACTTTTGCAACCTCTATTTCTTTAACTGTTGTTTCTTGAACTTTTACAACTGTTGCTCCAGTTCATGCTCAAGTCTCTGCATTTTCTCACAATAATTGAGAAGCGATTGCTTCTGTTCATATTTTCTTTTTCGGAGTTTTACACATTGATGATATTATTCGTGCGATGAGGAATATTCATGCATTCAATCATGCTAATTCATATAAATTATAATTATCTCGCATCCATCCTAGCAATGCTGGTTGACCTACCAAGATGTAAAATGCCAAGAATAGTCAAAGTCAGTTTGTCATATTGTGTCTATGATTAAGGTAAAATTTTAGCCAAAAATTGTATTTTGGACTGATATTGCTTATAGACAAAGGTTTGACTATTTCAAGTCAAAATAAATAAAATAAGATAGCGCATAGTTATCACATTTTACCAAAAAATATTAAAAGTTTGTATTTTTTATATTATAGGAATTTGAAATCATTCATTAAAAAAAACCGATAACATATTCATTATCGATCTTTTCTAAAAAGATTAACGTCTGAAAGCTGCTTTTAACTTTTTGAACTCTTTCTCTGATATTATTTCATCAGGAGAGTAAATATCATCACAGCATTTCAGAAACTGCCATAGTTCATCATCAAAGAACTCCTTTCTCGCCCATGCTTCAAGCGACTTTTTTACTGCGTTTTCTTTTTTATTTTTCATAATGATTTTTATTTTGTATATTGTGTGTATATAATAATATAATCTTAAAAAATCAAGATTTATTTTTGTAAATAAAAGACTAGTAAGAGATTCCTCACTAGTCTTTCTAAATTCTGGAATTAACCGTGAATTTCCTCAAATTTCCTTTTCAATTCCTGGAAGTCTGTCTCGTAAATTTCATCTTCGACATCATATCCTTCCAATCTAAAGAATGAAAGGAGAACATCATAATCATCGAAATTCTCCCCCTCTAGAAATTCATTGAGAGTAAGAACCCGTTCTCCAAGAAGCCTTTTTTTCTTTCTCATTTTCGTTTATTTTTATAGTTTAACATATTAAGCTACTTATGTATAATCATACACATATTAAAAATCAAGATTTATTTTTGTAAATATTTTTAATTTAATATTTAAAGTAAAAACTCCCTTGCTTTAATCTGTGGAAACGTTAAAATTAGGGTTAGATTTATATTAATTTTTCTAATTAATATGCAGTGAAATATCGTTTTCGTATGAGCTGGTGGATCATGATTAAGTAATTTAGTCTGAATTTTATGGGATCTGTGATTTCATAATCTAATATGAATAGACGAACAAGAATCTCAAATAACTCAACAGCTACAAGAAAAATGAGTCCAGATATTTAAACATTGAAAATATCAAATTAAACCTGATGATGCTATAATATACTCTGCAGCGACTAAAGAAAGTCCTGAAGTTTTGAAAGCTTTTGAATTGAAAAAATCTGAACATAAATCATTTCTAATTTGGGATTATTTTCAGTTCCTTGGAGAAATGACTAAATATTTCAAGAGTATAGGATTTACAGGAACAAATGGAAAATCTAGTTCAAGTGCTATGTGAATTTATGTAGCATCACATTGTTTACCTAATTTTGGGATTGGAATAGTCGGAGCTTTGGTTCCTGATTTTGGTGGTAAAAGTTATATGTTGAATTTAAAGCATAAAGATGATTTGAAAAATATTTTTGATTATATTTTCACGTGAAGAAAATTGGACTACTCACTCGTGAAGAAATATTATTTTTTACTTGAATCATGTGAATATCAACGCCATTTCTTGAATTTAAATTTGGATGAAGCTATAATCACAAGTCTGGAATTGGAACATACAGATTATTTCAAAGATTGGGAAGATTATGAGTCAGCTTTCTTGGAAATGATTGCTAAAACTAAGGATCGTGTTTATTGTTTAAAAGATTTGAATAGTGAAAAAATTCTGAAAGCAAATAAAGTAATAATTGCGAATAGAGAAGGTTTTGATATGCATTTTGTATGGTGAGAACATCAGCAAGCTAATGCATCATTGGTCTGCGATCTTTTGAAATGATTGATGAAGGATGAGTGAATTGAAGAATTGGAAGCGGAAGATAAAATTCGTGGATATTTGAAAAATTTTAAGTGAATCTGGAGAAGAATGGAATTTTTGAAAGAAACAGAAAATTGAGTTCAGATTTTTAGTGATTATGGACATGTTGCATCAAGTATTGAACTATGATACAAAGCACTAAAAGAAAAATTCCCTAACAAAAAATTGATTTGCATATTTCAGCCTCATCAAATGCATAGAATTTTGGTTGGATGGAATGAATTTCCTAATGCTTTGAAACTATATAATGAAAGTTATATTTATGATATTTATGCTGCGAGAGAAAAAATTGAAGATTTCGCGAATGAGGAAATTTTCAAAGATTTGAATTTAAAGAGCGTAGAAGATTTGGGGAATGCTTTTGCCAAACATTGTGGAAATACTTATTTGAAAGAATTTAGCGAAGTAGGAAATGTGATAGAAAAAGCTGATTGAAATAGCGTAATCGTTGTTTATTCGGCTGGTAATATTGATTTCAAACTAAGAAAATATCTATGATTATTATAATTTAGAAAAAGGGAGATCCTAATAAGACCTCCCCAAATCGATTACGATACCCAGAGAAAACTCTGAACGTCCATTTCCCCATATAACCTCGTCATGGTCGCCATTTTTGGCTATTGGAAACGTTCTAGACCATCTAGCAAAAGCACCTAATACACTGAAGAGCTTCAAATTTGCTTCAACTCCACAACCACATCTCCAATTTTTATCTTCATATGTGGCAACTAAGTCTCCAGCAAACCTAATTCTTCTATCTCCGAATCCTAATCCAATACGCCCAGAGCCAGAAAGATTATCAATTTTTTCTGTAGGCATAATTAGATCTGCACTTAGAACCAGCAATTCTTTATAGAATTGTCCGGTAACTACATAATTAGACACTTCATTTTTTGCGTATGAAACGCCTCCCTTGAGAGCAAATTGAGCTTCTACTGGCACAAACACAAAAATGATGAATAAAAAAAACACTAACTTTTTCATGACTTTTATCGTTTTGTTTCTACTAAGATAGTAAATTATTTTTTATAAAAGTCAAGTTATTTGTTTCAAACGATATATTTTAATTTAACTATTATGAGTAAAAATTTGTCTTAATTCAATTTTTTGCAGCATATTCTACTGCTTCTTTATATCATGGAATATCATAATTTTCAAATTTTTCGTACATTTCTTGTAATTGAGCTCTACTTTTCTCTAAATCTTCGAATGAATTAATTTCTATATCTCATATTTTATAATGTTTTTCTCCAAATTCTTCTGCAGAAGATATTTTTAATATTCCATCTAAAGCTTTTAAAACAACATAC
>Ga0247609_10001552_pt1 | contig 26931 bp, 43 predicted proteins | sample 172DNAGHGlowgp2_FD_193487 | JGI IMG/M metagenome (GOLD analysis project Ga0247609, IMG submission 193487) | Sheep rumen microbial communities from Palmerston North, Manawatu-Wanganui, New Zealand - 1728 DNA GHGlow gp2 | ecosystem: Host-associated > Mammals > Digestive system > Stomach > Rumen ...
CTTCAATGTTCGGCTGGAACGGTGGCGGATTTGGCAATGGAGGCTTTGGCGGAGGCAACTCAAGCGCGGCTTTCTTGGCTAATCAACTCTCGAACGATTCGGGTCGTGAACTTATTATGAACGCTATCACCAACCAAGGTGAGGCTTCACGTACCGCTATCCAAACACTCAGCACCATGCTTGGCCAAGACTTCAACTTAACAAATGCAGGCATTCAGTCGGCACAGAACACCCTCAATCAGATTGCAAACGCACAGGGTATGTCAACCTTGCAACTGATTAACGCAGTACAGGCAGGTGATGCAAACCTTGCAAGCACCATTCAGAAGTGCTGCTGCGACAATCAGTTGGCTCTTTGTCAGCAGACAAATGCTCTCCAAAACAGCATCAACGGCGTAAATGACAACATCACCGCAACACGTGCAGCACAGCAGTTGTCGGATTGTCAGCAAACTTACGCATTGACAGACACGATGAACCGTAACTATCTTGCTCTTGACAACAAGATAGACCAGTTAGAGTCTAACCGCAAGGATAGGGAGATTACGGCTCTTACGGCGGAGGTAGCAACACTGAAGTCACAGAACTTCACCACTGGAGTTGTTCAGCAAGCAGTTGCTCCTGTTATCGGCCAGATTTCCGCACTTGCTCACGAGGTGGATGACATCAAATGTCGTATGCCCGAAACTGTCAGCGTTCAATATCCAAACTTGCAGGTGTTCAATGCCACTCCTTACGTTAGTGGCGGTTTCTACGGACAACCTTGGGGTGGTTTCTACGGCAACGGATTTGGTGGTAACAATGTAGTGTTTTAATTTAAGGCATAGGAGGTAAAAGTATGAGTTGTAATTGTAATTGCAATATAACAATCAATGCAGGTGGTCAGCCTTACATTTCTAACACACAAGTAACTGTTGGTACAGAATCGGTCAACATCGCTCTTGGATGGAGGCGTATTCAGCCTATCGGATATTTTACTATCCGCATGGAAAACCCTATCCCTGCCGATGCAACCACCACTTTGCCAATAACTCTTACATTAAACGGCATAACAAGACCACTAACCCTGCCAAATGGAACTGCAATAACTGTTGCGGACATTCTTAACGTAAGTGTTATGGAGATATTCAATGACAAGTGGAACAACATACTTGCATTAATGTCGAGAACGATTGTTTAATAAAATAATTTAAAACTACAAAGATATGGATTTTAATAGTTTGGGAGCAGGTAATCCCTTTTACATATTAAGGCAGGGTGTAAAGCCTTTGTTGGAGGTTGGAGTTGTCAAGAGCAAATCACAACCAAGGGTTAAATATTCAACACAAACACCTAACTTGATGACAGGACTACAAACACAACAAGTGATTGACGTGGTCGCTACAATCAACGGAAAGGATGAAACCTTTATGGAAATTCCTCTGGGGGTTGAAATAGCACAAAAAGGTGACATGACTTTTAGTGGTAGTCGTGAAGCAATGTTGCAAGCGGTAGATGCTATGTTAGCCACATCACGCAAGGCTATTGACCAAGTGGATTATCACAAGTCGGTTCTTAAAGAGGGGGAAAGAATGTTGGAAACATTGAATCCACGATATGCAGAGGAAAAGAAACAAGCAAGGACTATAAAGACCTTGGAGGAAAGGCAAGCGGCTACCGATGCAAAGTTGGATAGCATATTGTCAATCCTACAGAAACTTGACTCCCCAAGTTAAAACCATATCCACTAAAACATTGACAAACTATGGCATGGATTTTTGTTGACAAAGAAAGCGAAAGCGGTGGACAAATGCGTTCACAGATGCGTAGGAATATGCGTGGTGGATACCGAAACTATGGTGGAAACTATCGTGATGAATACGAACATGGTTATAGACAAGGCTACAAACACGGTTGGGAAGATAAAGAAGATGACGAAGATATGGAATATCGTAGAGGTCGTGACAGTCGTGGTCGCTATGTATAATCATTGCATTTAAATATTAAGGGGGATTTTTAACTAAATTCCCCTTATTTTATAGAAAACTATAATTTAAAACGATTTAAATCAACTTAAAATATGAAAAATTATATATCAGAGGGTAGGGCTATGTATGAGGATGAAAACCACGGCTTGTTCAGTAAAAGACTTGCAGAGTGGGCGATTAGTCATATGGAAACCAAAGACCTCACAACAAAGGAAATGAAACCTTTGAAAGCAAGGAGTTTGGATGACGTTAAAAATGTGCTTAAAGAAAACAAGGTAGATATGCCAGAAGAGTTTTGCTATACGGCTTGGTACTTGTTTAACATGGCAATAGCGGACTATCCAAAGACCTTGGAAAATGACAAGCAACGTGCATCATTCGTTGAGGAAACTATATGTGACCCCGATGGGATGCCTGAAAACGTATTGAGTTGCTTTGAGGCTAAAATGTGTAATGCTGAAATACCTATATATTGGGAGATGATGTTATGATAAAGAGATATATAGATGTTGACGGATATTGGGGCATAGTCTTTTGTTATGACTATGATATGTTGGATATGGACGAGATGGCAGCCATAATGGACTCCTTTGGTGTTGATGATAGGGAAATACGCAGGGCATTAAGAATCCTTATGGGTACTAATACTGGAATGACCATATCACGTCATGACATAACAATGAGTGTGGTATTCATATCCGAGGCAAGTTCTTTGGAGCAATTCATTGATACGTGTTCTCATGAGGTAGACCACGTCCAAGCAAGTATATTACAACATTATGGAATACCCCAAGGGGATGAGGATGGTGCTTGGTTGCAAGGCTACATAATGCGTGAGATAACAAGGATATTACACAAGGATGGTGTTATAAAAGAGGGTAGCCATTTTTGACTACCCTTTCTTTTCTTGTTTGATTAAGTCGTACACCAAGTCATATACATGACCTATTAGGTATGCCCACGACTCACCACTTTCGTTTAGGACAAACCCCCTTGAAAGCAATGCTTTATTACAAACGTGGAACACCTCATGTGCAAGGTTTCCCAATTGGGACGAGTCCCTCAAGAATATGGCATAATCACCTGATGAAAGGTACGTTGTGCTACCTGCACACGTCTTTTCGTTGCTTATATCCTCTTCTATATACTTTATATCCTCTTCACTTACCCACTTGTCTTTCTTCATCTTTTTTAATTTTGATTTCCACTCTTCCATTGTGGTGTCAGTTATGACAAGTATGTTAAATTTAAGGATGTCTACATATACTGCTCCAATCATAATACTGATGGTTTAGGGAAGAATCTTTGTGAATCTTCATCCCATTGATAAACTTGGTGGCAGTGTGGGCAAATGCAATCAATGCCACGAACAATGTCCATTTCATGCCCACAATGACACAATGCGTTAAATTTTGGCTGAATTGTGATAAAATGCTTTGCAAATGCGTCATTTCCTGAACTTAATCCAAAATTATTAATCAATTCGTGGATAATTGACAACATTTCACGTATTGATGCACTATCCAAGTCCTTTGCTTGTGATGCAAGCATTTTATTAAGCAAGGCACTAATATCAGCGGCAGTAAATTCTATTTGTTCAAGCGACAATGCCTTTTGTTGTATGTCCGCACGATAAGCCTCACTTAACTCATCCTTTAATTGTATGATATGTTGTTGTTGCAACATCACATCACCGTCTTTTTTCTTTTCCAATATATAGGCTTGTTCATCCGTGGTGGATACCACTTTCTTGTATTCCTCTTGGTCGTAGGCAATTGCATAAGCCACACCAATGTTCTCGCCTAAAACAATTTGTAAGACAAACAAATAATCTTGCATGGTGATAGACAAGCCACGTTGAAACAATACCTCATTCGTGTCATGAAAGTTCTGCATAATCAAAATAATGTTGGTTCATTGGACTTGTGTACTTCTATTCCTTTAACTGGTTTGATAGTTATAACTACTTTTGGGGTTGTTTTGTCTATCATTTTTCTTGCGTGTATTTCAACACACTCCCTATCGTTTTTAATTACTTTGCATTGTTGTAAACAATCAAGTATTATTTTAAAAGAACCATCTAAATCCTTTCTGTTATTTACATAAAACACATCAATGTCAATGGAAAAAAAAGTAGTTATATTTACACCACGACACGGACATTGTAAATAAAAAGATTTTTCATAGGATTTTAATTTTGGTGTTTTAGCAAGACTTGAATGTCCTCCTATATTAATAATTTTATAGGCATTTGCCTTGCTTGGGCAATCCCCTATAATTGTCATTTTATATTCTTCCATCATCTATTCCGTTTAAGTTTGTACCCATATTTCCCATTATTATTATTCAAACGTGTTGCAATTCTCCGTTCTTGACAAGTACCATAGTTGCAATTATATATTTTATTACACCATTCTAAATTATTAGCACAATTATTTAATTTGTTCTCATCCTTATGATTAACAAAAGGCATATTATAAGGATTTTCAACAAAATGTTTAGCAACAAGTCTATGAACAAGAAAATGATGTAATTGTTTATCCTTAACCAAATTTACTATTCTATAACCTGAATTTATAATTGTATTGGCTTGCACTATTTGTTCTTTGCAAAATTGCTCTACTCCGTTTTCTTTTATTAAAAACCGCCTTTCTGCCAAAACCCTTCCCATATTACTTACTTTATAATACCCCTCATAATTTTCAATTGGTTTCCATATCTCATTTGGCAAAGATATAATATGATAAACACCAAATATTTTTTCAAGCAATAAATCAATGTTTATACGATTTTCTTTTCCATCCTTATATAATGTAACTCGTCTACCATCTACTTTTATAAATTTGGGTTGGGCATACGGCTTTTCTACACACCTCCACCACGAACGAATTACACCATCTTGATTTATTTCATATTTACCATTATAATCAGGAATTACAACCCATTCTTGTTCGTGTTTCATTTTCCTTCTTTGATTTCAATTTCCAAATTATCTTTCATACCCTTTGGCACATTAAGCGATAACTTGTACTTAGTAGGCATAGGATTAGAAAAGTCATTGATATGGTATGAATGAGGGTCTTCCTTTAACTTGATGAAATGTTTTATTACTTTCCACTTGTTCCTCCATGATTGTTCCATACCCACCATCTTGGTCATCTTGCTTATGCCAATACCCACGTTTTGACTTGTAAACTTGTTTCCATCAAAGTAGGTACGATTGGAAATCCTTTCGTATGTTTCCCCCGTCATAAAACGTAGGGCGAACCAGTATAACCAACGTGCATGGGTTTTGTGTTGTTCTTTACTATCCACAAACAAATCAGAATAATCCACGTCACATATACTTGCCACAAAGTGTGCAAGCATAGTTTGGGAATTGTAATCGTAGTTGTGTAATATCGTTTCAATCTCCTTAAAAGTCTTGTCCTCAAGGTTTAGCCAACCTTTCTTGGTTTCATTGTCGCTTTTCATTTTGTTCCTTATTACGTTTATTAATGTTATTTATTATGTTTTGCTCATCTCTTGGCAATCTGTCAACAAACAAGTTAAGCCTATCAACGTCACGCATAAACTTATCAAACACACCACTTAACTCATACTTGAAATGACTGAATATAAAATATCCCCTATAAGCCACGATACCTTTGTCTTGTTTCTTTAAATAGCACTCCCAATAAGGTCTCGCCTTTCGTTTAATATACTCACCAGAACATATATCATATTCCATCACGTCCTTGCGTTTTATCCACAACCAGTTCTCACCATCTTGTTGAAAAAACAAACCGATTACAGGACTAATGTCAATACCCTCTATTTCAAGTTTGCCTTGATATTTACCATCTATCATCTCAATGTAACCGCTGGTGGCTCTATGTTGGTCATATTCATTCATCATAGTCATATTCTTGTTGATAGTTTTCGCTTAATATGGTTAGACTAACGGCAAAATTACCGCCACGGAACGAATAATCATACAAATCCTCAACATCCTCATAGTCATTATTATTTCTACAATAATCAAAGACTAATTTTTCAAATTTTCTTACAAAATCTTTTTTTGTCATATTCAGTCATAATGTAATCGTATAGTTTAAAAAAGTCTTTTTCCCCATATTCCATTTTTGCTATTTCGGTAAGCATTTCAGCACCACGCAACGTGGACTTTAATCTCCTTTTAGTAATGCCACAATCGTATGCCAAATCCATGATAGCATCACAACATGGGACTAATGCCTTTGACACGTCCACACCCTCCCATATCTTCAACTTGTATGCAAAAAGATACATCAATAAGTTGTAACGATAGTAAGTATGTCCACCCGACTTTGTTGGGAAAAGGGTGTTGCCACTTAACATCAATGATAAAGCATCATGCGAGTACTTACACCTATGACGTGGGGAAGATATGTATAAATCATAGGAGTTACGTATCCCCGACTTGTAACATATCATTTCCTTTATTTTCAATATAAGATTATGGAAACACGTTTCCGATATGTTTTCCCACATACTATATTCAGTATAGTTATATGGGATATGTGACCCATAACTTAAAACATACCATGATGGTCTTCCGTCCATTATACCGTTGACTATTTTGTCAGCAATATAACTTATATCCTTATTGCCATTCAACAACCACACATACATTATGGTTGCAATCTCCACGTCTTGCATAGAATCAAATTTGGATATGAACGGCAGTAGTCTACCATTCACATCCAAATTGTCATTAATTATGTAAGAGTTAGTAATCATCAGTTAATAACAAGTGGCATAAGTAATACTTTATACTCAATTGTATCGTTTTGCGTGTCAGGAATCATCACAGCGGCACGTTGTGGGTCTTTGACGAACAAATGCACCTTTGCAGAGGAAACGGACGTTAGACACGATAATACGAGGCTTGACAAGAAACCTATCCTAAACTTTTCCGTGTTATTGTCCTCGCACTCTATAAACTCTTTAGCACTTGTAGAGAAATCCACATTTTCACAACATACAAAATTGTTTCCAAATTCAAAGTTGAATATTACCAACTTGTTTGTATCATTTCCTAAAGGTATGATGTGTTTCAATGCACTTGTAAGTTCCGACTTGTCTATCTTTATATCCCTTACATAATCTGTAGGTATGATAGACTTATAGTTAGGATACTTACCCATAATCATTCTTGTGGTGAAAGTAAAATCTTCTCCGTTAAGCACTATTATTGCATCATCATATTGCACGTTGATTGGTGTGTCACGATACAATAGAGGTAATAGTATGCGTGATGGCTTGGACGGCAATGTAAACGAGCCTTGTGGCACGATTAACCCCTTATCCTTGCATAAAGCAAGCACACGACCATCGGTAGCCACAAATTCAGTCCCGTCTTCGCCAAATTCAATATGCACACCATTCAATACAGGTCTTAACTCGTCATCAGCCATACCAAATTGCACCGTTGACATAGCATTGTACAAAGACATACCACCAACCTCAAATGATGTCACCTTTTCCATGTCATCAAAGGACTTGCTTTCAACAAAGTTTTCAGAACTTTCATATGGCAATTCAAAACTACCTTTCTTGTAGTCACATACAACAATGTTCTTCGTTTCGTCAATTGTGGCAACTATATCATAACCACCTAATCCAGAAATCACATTTAGGAATTTCTTTGCATTGATACAAATGTTGAAAACACTCTGCGATTGCACATTACATTTCGTTGTCAACCAAGATTCGCTGTCCGAACAAGTCATACATAATACATTAGGGTTTTCCTCGCTATTGTACAACTTTACACACTCAAGAATAGGTAACGTTGTTTTTGCGTTGGTCAATGATACCACGTTCTTTAAATAAGGCAAAACCTTGTCAACACTGAAACTAAAATTTCTACTCATAATTTCTTTACTTTTAAAATTAAACAATCATTTGCAAATTTAAATATATTTTTTTAATATTCAAAATAATGTCAACTGCATTTTCTCTTCATTGATGCGTTTCTCCGCTATATCGTAATATTCCTTGTTCAGTTCAATGCCTATGTATTGCCGTTTTTCCTTTATGCAAGCCACACAAGTAGAGCCAGAACCCATACAATTATCGAGAATTACCCCCCCCCGAATTACTATAAGTGGCTATTAACCAACGTAATAAGTTCACAGGCTTCGTTGTGGGGTGAAGTGAACGTGTGCCATCATATTTTGCAAAAGACAAAATCGACTTCGGAAATTTCTCATCACTAAAAGTTGTGGGTACATCTTTTAATTTCCCATAGCATGATTGTTTTTTATTATGATTTCCATTTCTATTATGCCATCCCACTTTTACCATTTGAGGATTGTATATTCCATAACCACCACCTTTTGTGAATACCATAATATCCTCATGCGAAGGCAAAGGCATCCTATTTGCGTCTAACCAACGTGTAACACATTGCTTATCCCAAACAAGATTATATCGCCACCATTTAGGATTACTCATCATAACCTTTGCAGTGAACATACCTTGCCCGAACAATACGATATTCGCTTTGTCTTTGCATATACGTCCGTATTGTTCCCAAAGCCTATCAAGCGGTATTATATTATCCCATTTGGCATTTTTATTACCCCGATTTAAAACACCATACGGCAAATCACATAAAATTAAATCAACAGATTTCTCTTTGATTTGGGGCATTAGTTCCAAACAATCCCCTAAATATATTTCATTTTCTTTAAGCATATCAAAAAAGTGTTAATTGTCGGCATTCTTGTTCTATTCTCTTTTTTGCGGTATTGTAAATTTCGGTATCTTTTTCTATACCTATAAACCTGCGTTTTTCTTTAATACAAGCAATTAATGTAGACCCACCGCCACAAGTATTGTCAAGCACGACATCGTTTTCATTCGTGAATGTCAAAACCAAATACCTTAACAAATCTACTGGTTTTGCCGTTTCATGGATATGGCTTGTGTCAACATTAAAATAAAGTGTCATAGATGGATAATTAGTTAATTCGGACACAACGGTGTCTTTATGACTTGGACGTGGCTTGTATAAACCACCCATTTTCCTTAAAAAATTGTATGTAGTTTTATGTGTTTTAATTAAGCCTTGTGGGTTGTAGGTCATACGTTTTTCTTTCAGCAGATTTTTATGTCCCATACTACCATAACTAAACACACTAATCAACTCATAATCTTTTAATGGCATATTTTGTGCATGGAAAAAACCTGTTGGACGGTTTTTTATCCATACCAAATCGTATTTGTATATGTCAAGTTTATTCATTCGTAATGTCGTACTGAAAGGCTCACTCCCAAACAAAAGGATATTGGCGGTTGACGTACACACCCTATCATATTCTGCCCATAACTTGTCCATTGGGATAACAGTATCCCAATCCGCTTCGGTAGTACCATACGGCAAATCACATATAACACAGTCAATAGTATTATCGGGAATGTCTTTCATAACATCAAGGCAATCCCCATTATAGATGTTATTAAGTTCTATTTTCATATAATTATTTTTTTAATTTCAAACGTTAATTAAAAAGGAGCAATATCTTCCCCTAATTCAAAAGGCATTGACGGTTTGTATTCTTCTTGTGTTTGTTCAAATTGAACTTGCGATTGTACTGGTTGAACCTCCCAACCATAGTGTATATCTTCATCTATTGTGTTCTTAAATCGCCTACTTTCTAATTCGTAGTGCATACCTACAAGATAGTCCACAACACCCCACATCCTATTCTTACATACCTCAAGCACATTCCCATAACCTTGAAACCTTTGTATTTCCATCTTGCCGAAGAAATCAGCACCCGTCTTGAAGAAATCATTGTTCACACGATGAATAATAAAACAATTGTCAACTATATTCGTAAGGTCACTTGAACCACTAATATCAGTCTTTCTCAAAAATGCAATGGTCTTTCGTGGGTGTGCAACAAGTATGATATGGACTTTGTTCTTTTTGGCAAACTCCTTTATTTGCAACATCAACTCACGTTGTTTTCCGTTTTTGTCGCCCTCAAGCAAGTCTATGTCAAGCGACATAAGATTATCCAACGCAAACACCTTTACACCCGCTTTCAACAACAAGTTCATATCGTTGAATATCTGTTGCCATTTCGTGCCATATTCGTTGTTGTAAAGGAAAAACTTTCCGTCCAACCATTCGTCTATCTTTTCGCTTATATTGCTTGGCACATAGAATTTGCCGTCACCATATTGGGATTGACGTAAGTTACGTCTACCAGCGGCTACCATGTGTATCCATGCTTTCAATATTGTTGGTGGCAATTCACCCGACCACAAAGCAAACTTTTGTCCTTGCTCAATAATGTTCAACAACAATGTGTTCAACCATGAGGACTTACCACTACTATTACTACCACTCAACAAAGTGACCTCCGTCATATTCAATCCCAAAATATTCCTATCCAATTCCACAAAACCTGTCTTTACCTTTTCAATCGTATTTAAATCTATCTTTTGTACCTTTGACAAAGACATCCACTTATCCCCAAGTTCGGGTATCTCTTCCTTTATCTCATATTTAGGCTTTTGTGGCACTTGTGGTACAAATTGACGATATTGCCTTTGTGGAGGTATATTGTCCCTATCATAGGCATTAGGCTCAAACAACAACCTAACGTCTTTCCACGTCTTTGATGAACATGACTGATGAAAACATTTGTATGCCACAGCACCTGTGTTATATTGAAATAACACCGCATCTTTCCCTTTGTGGTTCTCGTCAAAGAAACAATGGTCAATTATATACCTTGTGCCATCACTTGATTGAACTTGTTTGTAGTTTATTCCATGTTTTGTTAGAAATTCTTGCAAATCAAACCTTTCATTATATCCACCATGATATGTGTTTTGTTTTGGTTCTTCTTTAGGCAATAGATTTGCAACTTGTTGAATCCTATCTAAAGGAACGTCCACTATTTCTTTGGGAACGTAAACAATCTTGGATTCCCTCCAAGGTCTATCAGGTAAATTCGCACCTTTCTTTGCTGTTGTCCCGTACAGCTTACATATCCTGCCTGCGTTGAAAACCTTTTCGTCTATGTCAACCTTGTCATCGCTAAACATGATTCCCAATGAATGCAAGAAAGACTTTATTGTTTCAGTCACTTCATTCGTATTTGGCAAATCAACTTTGTATAGCAAATGGAATCCATTGCCCGAAATGCACATGATTGGATTTGGAAAATTCAAGTTGCGTAGGTAATAATACACTTCTTTCGCTTTTCCTTTTGCAAGTTCAAATTCTTCATCACTTGCATTGACACCAGTTGCACGTTTGGGGTCAAAATCCAATAACAACCATTTTCTCCTTATTATATCATTGTCCGTGGTAGTCGCTTTGGGGGACTTTACAAACTTTTCACATTGTTGTCTACCATAACACGCATCGTTGATTGTATTCAATGTGAAATAACATTGCTCGTCATCCATGCCTACATATGGTGTTATAGTATTCAGTAATGAGTCAACGGACTTGAAATAACCGCTGTATTGGTATCTTCCCAACACACGTATCTCTGTAAAATTGCCATTACCTACAAAGACATTCCACCACTTTCTTATTTCATCAGTATTCATTATAATACACAAACTTTTTTAATTTTAAAACAACATTAATTGAACTGTAGGCATATATGAAGAATCATATCTTGTGTTATCGCCTTTTGGATAAGGTAATACATGATATTGTAATTTCTTTAACATTTGTTTTTTTTGCCTCTTGTTTCCGATAAAGTAAAAATAACGATGTTTTCTTGCCCTTTGTCCTATATCCATCTTAACACCACATTCCTTCATCTTATTTATTCCACCAAAGTCATCAAATAAATGTCTTGAGTGCTTATTATTCGTACCCTCTATTCGGTATTCTTTGTGCGCAGAGGAAAGTCCCGTGTAAACAAAATTACAAGCCTGGTAAATATAACCATGATGATGCATAGACGTATCAGAATAGGAAACTATCGCCAATGGTTTAGGCAACAGTTTGAACGTCTGTGCGACAAAGAATGATAAAGTGTTACGTGGTAAGTTGTCATTGGTGACAAGTCTGTTTAATTCGTATATTATATCTTTATATAATCCTCCGAACACACCTTGAACCAAAGAAGGTGACGCTGGTACTCCATAAGTACAAACCCCTACAAGCACATTCAAACTGTATAAACCGAAAGCGAAAGATATAGAAGGTATACGATGCGCATAATGTTTTTTCAGTAACCACTCCTTAATATCTGACACTTTTACAACTTTCACACTATAATCTTTCATCTTAAAATAAAGTTAATTGTATTGATTCGGAAATAATACGTTTTTGTGCTTTCTTGTAATATTCCTCCGATAATTCAAAACCAATAAACCTGCGATTGTTCCGATATGCCGCAATAGCCGTAGTGCCGCTCCCTATGAACGGGTCTAATATTATATCATTTTCATTAGAACTTAATAAAATAAATTGTTCACATAAACTTACTGGTTTTTCAGTTGGATGTATTTTATTAATGCCCGCCACTGGGGACGTTTTCTTTACTCTATTATAAAATATATTTATAGGTAATCTATTCAACCCAGTACCTAAATCATAAATCCTAATAATAAATTCAATATTTTGGCTAAACCTGTTCTTGTTTATGATTGAAAGAGGTTTCTCCCAAACTAATATACTAAACATTAAATTATGTTCATTCGCATAATTAGCATACAAAGGGACTTGAGTTTCATTGCAGAATAAATAAATGTTAGGTATTTTACAAACACGCACAAGTTCATCAAGAACCTTTTCTATTAATTCGCTATCAAAATAATTCATGCTGTTCATCATAAAACCCGATTGGTCATATAATGCAGACGTAGCAAATTTGCTATGTCCGTTTTTATAAGCCTTATGTGTTTTATGGTTTATGCCACGTCATTTTATATGTAAATATGGCGGGTCGGTAACAACAAGCGAAACACTTTTATCTGCAAGTTGCTTTAATCCGTCAACACAATCCATGTTATATATTTTGTCAAGTTCAATCATTTTATCTTATCCATTTTTTAGTTTTTGTAAATCCATATAGTCTTGTCATAATGCATCTGGGTTTATAAATTCATTAGTCCTGATATTAAATCTTTCGTATTTATTCCACCAAGAACCACTGCATGGACGTGACAACCTTAGCCAAATGTATTCGTTTGACTTTATTGCAAAATATCTTTCCTTCGCAACCTTAATGGCTCTATCCATTGTATCCGCTTCTAACCAAAAATCAATTGAAGACTCACTACAAACACTGTCTTGTCGCTGACAAGTATCTATATACTTAATATTAAAATCATTCAGGTCTCTTGAGTTCGCATATTGTAAATTATTGTTTTTGATGTCAAATGCGATACGCCATAGTTTATTTTCTTTTTTTATTTCTTCATCAACAACATATTCTTCTATCCTATAATCTGTTCCATGTTGTTGGACAAACTCATTTGCTTTTTCTTTTGTAGAAAAAACTCTTTCAATCGTGTAATCTGAATAATTTCCAGATGTTACTATGTAAATTTTATTTTCCATAATTCTGTTATTTGTTTAATTCTCTGTTGTGACAAAATTCAGAACGATGTCGCCAGCTGGTTCATAGCCTTTTCTCTTCAAATCGTCAAAACGCTCCTTTATTCTGCCCATTGTGATGTTTAGACCTTCCACCATGTTGCAAGTGCATGTTTTCCCACCTTTGCTCTTCAGAGGGAATGTTAATACTGCTACTGTTTTCATAATTCGTTCAATTCGTTTAATTTATTGTTCTGTTCTCTTAGATAGTCCACTATTTCAGCCATAGCATCAAAACTTATATTACCGTCAACTAAGATGTTTTCATTATCATAATCCTCATAAGTGTGATACGTTGTAGGATTGTCATCTTCAAGAATTTTAAGAATAACATTCTTTTGATTTTGGCTTTTAACCTGTAATATTTTTGTTGTCTCATTATCTGCTTGCGTTTCGTCTTGGTGTACGGTGTAGTCCATCGTTAGGCTAATCTCGAAATTTTCACTAACGTTACGCAACTTCTCGAAATTCATATAAACGGTTTGAAAAACGAGGCTGGCAATAACTGTCTCGGACAGCATCTTTCCTCCGAACTTAAACTCTGCCCCTTTGTCGCTTTTTACGATGGTTTCCCCATTACGATGGGACACTTTGATTTTTACTGATTCCATAGTTCTTTGATGTTATTCGTTGTTTTGTTCTCTTAAATAATCAACTATTGCAGCCATTTGGTCAAAAGAAATGGGCATGTCTGTTAGTATGGAATCTTTAGGTTTAAATTTACCCAAGAAAGCGGATGGCTCTTGAGAAAACACTTCATATTCATCAATGCCCATTATTTCAGCAATTTTATACAGTTCCTCTCTTGATTTTGCTTGCAACATACGCCTTTTATTTCACCTCCAATTTTTTTTTAAACTTTCCATAAATACTATTTCTTTAAACCCCAACGAATCAATTCAAGCATAATAAAAAACACAAATGCAATAACACAATCAGCCCAAAAAGGCATGTCGTATTTTGCAAACCACGTACATTGCGACCATAGCACAAACAATGGAACTTTCCATGCAAATTCTTTTAAAAACTTCATAATACTGTTCTTTTCTTTTATTAAATTATAACACCATCGAACTCTATTTCGTGGTTTGCAAAATACGGTTGTTCGTATTCAATACCGCTCGTTTCGCTTATACATTCAAGTCTGAAATATGTGGCATAAAGTATTGGAAAGTCCTTACTGTAGTCACTTAGTATTCGTCCTGCGTGGCTTATGTGCCTCGTGCCATCTGCGACCTCTTTAAACCGTTGACTAAAAGAAGGAATCGCTTCGGCACAAATCAAAAAAAAGTCTTGTTTAACTTCCCTTACTACGTCAATGTCTTGCCTTATAGCAATGCGACTTGAAACCTCTTCGCTTGGTCTAAGCCTTACCAAAATGTTGCTTACGTTCTTACAAATACTTTCATAGTATCCGCAGTCGCCTTTACTGTCAAACATTGTACCATCAAATGCTTTGTAAATCGTTATTTCTTTCATAGACTTATTGTTTTTATTGTTCCATAATTACAAATTTGCTAATTTGTTGTTCATTGCTTCACCCATTGTTTAGTTTTTGAATCCCAAACAATATCCCCACGACCGTTATTAAGTGTAATTTTGACACCATTAGGTCTTGTTTCGTCCTCATATCCGTCACTTATATGACCGGCAAAATAGCCAAGGTACATATAGCACTTATAATATTCATTCCAACACAACAAAGGACTTTGTTGAGGCATATATTCTTCTTTCGTTATATCTTCCCCAATCGTTACAAACATTTCCCATGCCCTTTGTTTGCCAAGATAAGTACGCAAATTTTTAATCTCTGGGAAAAAGGTTTTGTTCATTTTTGCCTGATTACGTGCTTTTACCTCTCTTTGTAATGCCATTTCAAGATATGGTATGACTTGTTTCCAATCCTTATGCCTTTTATAAAATTCTTCAAATTCTGTATCAATACCACGCACCCTTCCACCTGCTTTTTTGTATGATAAAGCAAATTTTGCAAACTTTTCTTTTAATTCTTTTATATTATTTGTATTAGTAATTGGTTTAGGTAAATTATTTATATTATTATTATATATAACAGGGTTGCACTCAGATGCAAGGCAGGGTTGCACTAAAGTGCAAGGCTGACTTGTCGTAAAGTGTAAGGCTGACTTGACATATCTTTTTCTTCCATCAAACTTTGTCTTTATCACATAACCTTTGCTTATAAGTGATGAAAGTATCTTGTTGGCGGTTGTTTCTCCAACATTCAATAATTGTGCGATGTATTCATTGGAAATGTAACAATCCTTTTCTTGTGTCGTAAAACTATCTATCTCAAGAAACAAGATTTTCTCATTCCAAGAAAGATTTTTGTTTTTCCAAATATCAATAGGAATCCAAATTCCTTTGACTTGCCTTTCTTTTTCTTCCATAATAGTGGTTGTTAAAAAAACTACCGAACGATTTACTTGCAGCAACCACTCCACGTTCAATCGTCCGATAGCAAAAGTTATAACTATATCCTAATGCGTCTTTTGTGGTTGACAACGCAAATTATCTCAATTCTTGTGCAAAGATATACAAAAAGTTTGAATATTCCAAAAGAAAATCAATTTTTTTTTATTCAATCTTTGAAAAATTCTTTATCACGTTCATAAAGACGCTCCGTTAAGTCAGATGCTCTGTCGGGCAAAGACAAATCTATTGACGTGCTTTTATCTAACAAAGCCAATAGTATGTCACCACGCAACTTTCGCCAATATTCACGTTCAGCAATCTTCGCCCTGTGGTCATCCTGACCTTTCACATCCATCTGCGACATCAAGTCTTTTAACACCTCTGCGTGTTTCATGTTTAATTCTTCTGATGACATAGAATCATGAACTGGCATTTCAAAAACATTTCGGTTTTCCATAATTCTTTTGTTTTAAATTTGTTATTAATGTTTTAAATTTGTTATTAAATCAAAATGGCAATTTTTCATCAACATCACTTGAACCAATACTTGAACTAACCGTTGTAACTTGTTTACCAAGAGATGGATGCGAACCAATATCTTGCGTTTGTTGCGTAACATTAGCACCTACTGGAACACACCGCCAACAAGTTATGTCAGTAAACCACTTTCCGTTCCACTCACGACTATTCACGTCAAAGTAAACAGTATATTCATTACCAACCACAATGTTCATCTCCCTAAACTTGTCATCACCCATCACACTAAAGGCTATCTGCCTTGGATATTGACCACTTGTAGTACCTACAAAATAATGTTTAGTGTAAGTCAATCCGTCTTTCTTGCTTACAAAACTCTGCGAATCCAATATCTTCGCAATCTTTACTTGTATTTCCATTTGATTTTTTATTAAATTGTTAAATTAAAATTTTATATTAAAATAATCTTCCAAGAATTTCTTGCAATCTATACCTTCATCAAACAGGGTTTTACCAAACCTTGTTTGAAAGCGAATATTAGAACGTTTACAAAAAACGTCAAAGCAAAAGAATGTATAACCATCTTTACACAATTGTGCAATTTTGCTAACTGGGTGATTATCAAGGTATTGTCCCCCTTTACGAACATATAATTTAACCATATTGGGATATTTTTTAAATTCCAATAACCTTTTTTTATAACTTGCCATAGGACAACACATACAACCTAAACGTCTATCCATATCAATATTACCTTGTGCATCGTAATAAAGAGGGTGCAATTGTATGTTACGTTCCTTAATAAATGCGAGTACATCTTCTTTTGTCCAATCAAGTATCGGAAAGTATTGCCTGCACTTCTCTTTCTTGTTATATACCCTACATTGCTCGGGTTCTTTGTACCTTGCTTTTCTTTTTGTGCTTTCGTCAGCCCTTATGCCAAGTATAGCATAGTCTAGCACCTTGTATTCCTTCAAGTATTGGCAACAATAGCGATTTAGCATAGAGGGAAATCCATGTTTTAGTATTAAGTCACCAAACTTTGCTTTTGGTTTCAATATTTCTACATTGTTTTCTTTGCAATGGGCAATAGTCCCTTTTGGGTCAATTCCAGTATTCTTGTAAATTGCACGATAAGGCACACCAGCCATCTTCGTAAGTTCAAGTATTACATCCGAATCCTTTCCACCACTATAAGCAACTTCCAATGGCTGACCATGCTCCTTTGCAATCTTACTCGCTGATTGTATCAACTTTATGGCTCTATCAACCTTTTTTTGCAATTCTTCTGTCATGATTTTGATAAATTATTTAATAAATCGCTTCTAACGCACGAAAATTTCTAAAATGATAATTTCCCTTACTTTCGTAAGAAAACGTCATACACGTCACGATAGACCCTAAATTTGGCACGTTTTAGCCAATTCCTGTACTTTCATCTTCAATTTACGCAACTCCATCTCACTTTTCCTCCACTTGTCAGCCATCGATAGGTACATATTCATGTATTTCTCCCTTTCACATTCCAACCATGCCAATCTATACGCATATTCGTCCTTTATAGCATCACCCTTACTCGCAAAACGACCATTACGTAAACGATATGAACCACCTTTCTTCTTCACGTCTATCTCCATATGTGAACTTTCATCACATACACGACCATCAAACAAGTCGTTCCTTAACACAATACCCATAACTTAACCCTCCTTTAACTCATCTACCAATGCATCTGCGTAACCAACAGCCAACTTGGCACAATAGGATTGGATACCACCACCCTCTACTATACTTGACAAAGCAGACCTATTACCACTTACCATAGCATCCATCGTCTTTTCAACTATCAATGGCAATATCGCTACACTTGCCTGAACCCTAACTCCATTCCATAAATGCAAGGAATCAACATCACCAACTTTCTTAATCGTTTCCATAATAAACAACTAATTTAATAAGTTAAACAATTTATATTAATATCCTACTTAAATAGTAACCTTGTTAATAAGTTAACTAATATATATAATAGTTACCTTCTTATAATAGTAAACTCTTTAAAAAAGAATACTTATTTAAGATTTCACTTGCAAAGATAATAATATTATTTTAAATATTCCAAATAAAATAGATACTTTTTTATTAACAAGTTTACTACTTTATATGGTTACTTATTTTAATAAGTAAACTTTTTATAAATTAGTTAACTATTAAAAAAAAATAACTTATTACACGCACGTAATAAGGATTCTATATAATAAGTTACCATATTAATAAGTTAACTTGTAATATTAATTAATAACACCTAACGTCTATGTTATTATTATAATAATTAACTTGCTACTTATACTCTTAATACTCTTACTACACTTGATAATTATAATTAAATAAAAAATAATATAACACGGGGTTTTTCTTTTATTAACTTGGTAATACTATACTATGGATATTATATAAAAGAAAAAACCCTTGCAAAAAAGAAATTTTTTCCAAAATCAAAAAAAATGTCCAAAAATCTAATGAAACCCTATCTAAAAAAACCAGATATATACACACACCAACCAATCACTTTGATTTTATAAAAAAAATAATAATAATCATAACCATAAATCAAAATTAAAAAAAATCGCCTACAACGTGCGTTCATCATCATAATGGGCATTTATACCACCTAACTACCAAAAACGTCATACAACGCACCGCAGACACTAAAAACAAGCAAATAAATCAAAATAACCAAATACATAATCCCCCAAAAAATAAAATAACTATAATAACAAAACGATTTATTTCTTTTTCTTTTTTTAAAAATTTTTTCAAAAAGATTGACGGATGCACCATCCGCTGTCGCCCAGCCCATCCCCCCCCCACCTCCTGAAAACTGCATTTTCCACTGGTCTATGTGGTTGTAAATCAATAAGATAACACAAAATTTATTGCTTTTTCAATGTTCATTAAAAATTCAATAATTTGTTTATAACTCATTGATTTTGTGTAAGTTATAAAGTTTTATTAAAGTTTTACTTTTACGAAAAATATAAAAAAATATGTTTATTTGCGTTCACCTTTAATTTTGCGTTAAATTTACACCGTATTTATGTAAAATTCACACAATAATAATTGTATAATATACACTTAATAATATACATTATATTATATATTATAATATGAATAAGTGTTTACAATACACTTAATAAACTTGCTATTATTTATTGTAGATTATACACTTAAAATTTACATATATAAAAAAATATACATTTTTATAATTTACTTTTTTAAATAACAATTTATAATAAAATCATATAAAATATTATTAAATTATAACTATAAATATAAAAATATGTATAAAAACAACAAAAAAGTATTATATTTTTCATTTAATAAATTCTTATAATTCACTATCATTTAAGCACTTACGTTTTATAACTTACAATTTATAACTGCACAAAATTATCTTTTTGTGCAAATTCTTTTTTGTGTGCGTACACAATAAACGAAAATTTAAAAAACATACATTTATACATTTTTTTTAAAAAAACGTCGTAGAAACGATTTTCCGTTATTGTGTTGTAATATAGAGTTTACAATAACTTGTTATAATATTATAAATCAATACTTTAGTAAATAATTGTCTTATATTGTCATATAAGCAATATGCAATAAATAGTTGTTATATCTTTGATTTACAATACTTTAAATATATAAAACAAATTGTCACAATATCGACAACATATTATTTTGCACATTTTATTCTCATTTGTGCAATATATTTTTATTATATAATAATGTACGTATGTATATGAATAACCTAAATAATTGAATATCAATACATTAAAAAATAATTGAAAAAAAATATCAAAAAAACCAAAATTTTTTGCCCTTATAATTCATTGATTTACAACTACTTAATAAAAAAATATTAAAAATATGTTTTATAACATAATATTAGTTATTGTTTTTAACTTTTTTAGTCGTAACTTTGCAACGCTAATTTAAATTAATCATTCACTTTAAACATTTGAAATTATGAAAACTAACAACATTTTCAAGTCAACGGCTTTAATGAGTAAAAAAGAAATCAAGTCTGCAAAAGCCGAAACTAAAAAGGGCATTTCTGCTGCCCTTAAGGATTACGAGTCTGCCATTAACGGAGCTTATAATCAAGTGGTGAAGTCTTCTGAAAAGCGTGCACGGGATGCGGCAAACGCAGCTAAGGGAAAATATAAGACTGCTATTGATGTGGTGGCTAACTGTTTCCCGTTTCAAACTGAAAACGGCACACTTTGCCGAAAAGCAAAGGATGAAAACGGCTCAAAAGTTTGGGCTGAAAAGAAGTTGACTGCCGCCGCCGCTCGTGGTATCGTACGGGATGCTCTTAAGCATTTCACGGACACCCTCGGCAGCCCGTGCCCTCAGGTGGTAGTTATTGGTGAGGCTGTGAAATAACAGCCTCGCCACGCTTTGCCCGTGTCTGATATTGGTTTATGTGCCTCGGAAGCACACACGGACACATGTATTTTTCCAATGACAGTACACGGTGGTGTACGTAGCAGGTGACGTACCAACAGCATGCGGTCTCGTACCAATTGCGGGCGGTATACTCCTAAAGTCAGCGGGCGGTGTGCTACTCCTGCGGTGCACTTTAAATTCGAAAGTAATAGTCGCTCACGTGTTGAGCGGTTCAGGAGAGGGACAGCAGTACGCAAACTGGATAACATAATCTAAAGCACTGCAAAAACATACCAACAGCATGCGGTCTCGTACCAATTGCGGGCGGTTTGTATTTTAACGTGTGAAGAGGCGGTTTGAAAGTGGTGGGTAAAAGTAGATGCTGGCGTATATCGTTATGGATATACGTTAAAAGAGAACCCAACGGACGATGCGAGCGACATTTTTTAAGGCATCGTTACGTTACGGCATAACACCCGTGTCGAAGACTGGATGCTACAGTCAGGAGGTGGTGACGTGTGACGGGCTCGCCTGATAGCAAAGGAGGGAGCAAAGCAGGGATGTGTTACACGAAGAGACAAAAGGACGTTATTTGCCCGTGTCGTGAATGCGAAAGCGACTAAAGGGGTGACGGTGGGCAGTCACGGGCAGTCATTGACAGACTGCAAAAGACGCAATATAATACAGGGAGGCTCGTTGAGTGATGAGCCTCTTTTTTTTCGGTGTGTGGGAGTGTGTCGGAGTTGTTAAGACAGCGCAAGCAAAATGCCTGACTTGCGAGGAATGGACGATACATAACGCAAAAGCGTGGGTGCTGCACACACCACAAGTTTATTTAATTAACTTTTTTATTAAATTCAACAAATTAAAATTATTATGAAAAAATTAAGAGCACAACAAAAATTAGAGTTGTCAATTTTAAAGGCGATTCCTTGTTATTATTATTTTGACGAGGAGACTTGGGGTGGTGTGATACATGCTATTCGTAGGGATGCACGTGACGGCAAGGATTTTGATGACTTTATACAGCCATCCTACACATGGAATAACAAAGAGGCTTATAAACGATTCCGTAAACACGTGCGGAATCGTTTACACAAAAGACATCTTGCTAAACTAACAGTGGTGGGGGTAAAATAAAATGGCAGTATTAATCTTATTCTTGGCGGTGTGTGCGTGGTGTGCGTATAAAGACCGCCACAATATTTGGAATTATTAATCATCAACAAATTAACCCGAGCCGTACAATGCGTAACGGCTTGGGTGCTTAATATTAATTAATAAATATAAATATATATCATTATTAAAAATAACAATCTAAAATCTAAAATTATGGCAAAAGTTTATGTAGGTACTTTTAAAAAGTACAATGATGGAAATTTAAAAGGTGGGTGGATTGACCTCGCCAAGTGTGATAGTTATGAGGACTTTTTGTCAATGTGCAAAAACCTGCATAAAGATGAAAAAGACCCAGAGTTTATGATACAGGACAACGAAGGTTTTCCTGATGGGCTGGACTGCATGGAATGGCTGTCGGAAGAGGAATTTGCCGATGTCAAAGAGGCGATGCGTGAAAATGAACCAAAGTTCAGCATTGTGGACTATTCGGAGAAAGCCATTGCGTTGGTTGGTGACACAAAGGAAGTGAAAGACCAACTTAAAAAAATGGGTGGTCGCTTTAATCCTCGTTTGTCTTGTGGTGCTGGTTGGATATTCTCAAAGAAACAACGTGAAGCATTAGAACAATTCGTAAAGTCAGGTTCGGCAACCTCATCTAAAATCAAAGCATCTGATTATAATAAAGATACACAACAATTCATCGATTGGCTGAAAGAAAGTGACGATGATTATTACAAGAAAAATTCGGTGGGGGCAATCAAGATGCATGGTGGTATATACTATATCGTAAAGCCACATATCGAGAATAGGTTCTGTTTTCATGATGAAGGACCCGACTATGAATTGTATCGTAGTCTTTGTGCAGACGCCAAGAAGATGGCGGCTTATTTCAAGTCAGAGAATCTTGAAGATTTTGACCGAAAGATTGCACGTATTGAGAAGGGTGGTGATAATGGTGACAAACGTGTGTGGTGGAAAGTATTTGATAATGGGGAATTATATTTCCACTACTACCACAGAAGCGGGTATCAATCGGTTGAAGAAGAAGGATATAAAGAATGTACGGATGAAGAAAAACAACTTCTGTTACGTGGTTTGAAATTCGGGCGTGATATGTTTGAGAAAAGACTTGACACATACTTAAAGCGTTATGGTGTATGCAAGTTGCACACATGGACATATTGGGCGTATGCATAAATAAATAAAAAGGGGTGGTGCAAATAAAACTTTTGGGTAGTAGGGGAAGAACCTACCACCACCACAAAATATACATTTTATTGTTTAACTATAAATAAATAAAAGCAATTATGAGAACAATTATGAGAACAAAGAAGTACAACAAAACGGCATATATGTATGCCGAGAAATTAAGAAAATTAGGCTACACTGTTCGCTTTAATTGGGTGGACGATAACCACTATGAAGATGTGTCGGTATGCGGTCCTAAATTCCGTGGATATGGTGGCGAGTTTTCCACACCACGCAAAGCATACGAGTATATTTATGGAAACTAATTTGAATCAAACGTATAATAAATAGTATGGAAACAATATTAATCATTCTAATTCTTGTAACTTTAAGTTACGAAATAAGCGAAGAGAAAAAGAAGTCTAACAAGAAAACAAAGTAATTATGAAAACGTATTTATTAAGAAAGCAGGTGCAAATGCAGAATTGGTGTGCGTCACTGGACGGGCAGTACACACCGAAAGAGTTAATTTTATGGGCGGTTGGTGTAATCGTCTTGTTGTCAACAATTATAATATCTAAATAAAAATGGAAACAAACAAAACTTACAATCACGTTCAATATGAGTTGAACAAGTTGAACGAAACAATGGAATTGTACAACAACCTACATACGTGTGGCATCGCTTTGAATAAGGTACACTACTACGAAAAGCCAAAGTGTAGTTCAGAATATTCAATGGGCGAAAAAATTGAGGTGTGTTGCAATGGTATAACTATCCAAGTTATTGATGATAGACAATACTATGCAAAGTCGTGCAAGTGGCAAGAAAAGCATGGATACATCTTGCTGAATTTCTCCAAGAAAGATTTGAAACGTTACGTGGAAATAGGTGTTGAAATGGAAAAAGTACTACAACGTAAGGAAATGGAAGCCTATTGGGGACTAATGAAAGAACGTAAAGAACTTATCAAAAAGTCCTACATCGCTAATAAGTCAGTTGTAAAGAAATTCTATGTCTAACAATCAAATATATAAGTACTATGGCAATAATCATTATCCTTGGTATGATAGGGTACTATCTTGGTGGTGGTTGGAATCGTAGGAGATGATTCACTATCACCTTTGCTGTGCTATCGGCATGACGGGCAAAATAAATAAAACAAGTAAATAACATTAAAAAATAAAATGATTATGGCAAAATGGATTTTTGAAGACATCAGCACGATTAAGGATGAGTGCTTGTATGCTAACAAAGGAAAGACTCTTAAAGAGTGTATCAAAGATTACAAAAAGCGACTGCGTGATGAAATTGACCCAGAGTTATACGTAAGATATATGCTTTGGCAGACTGACATTTACGTTGATGTTTACTCTATCATCGTAGCAGCGGAGAATGTTTATCCATATCTTGAAGACGAGCAGATACGTGGATGGCTTAATAAGTACAAAGAAGAGCATCATCAGTTTGTATAAATAAATAAAATAGAACAACAATGGAAAAGAAAAAATATGTGACATATCTCCGTGTTTCCACACAAAAACAAGGTCGCAGTGGTCTTGGCTTGGAGGCACAAAGGAAAATGTGTGCAGATTTTATTGCCCACAACAATGGCACTATGGAGCAAGAATTTGTAGACGTGGAGTCAGGTACACATCGTGATAGAAAAGGTTTGTGGCAAGCAATTGACTATTGCAAAGCCAACAACCTACCACTTGTTATCGCAAAATTAGACCGATTGGCACGTGACGTGGAATTTACTTTTCGTGTCATTAACACCGGCATTGACATTCACTTTACCGACATGCCACAAGTTAACACCATGATACTTGGTGTGTTTGCAGCGGTGGCACAATACGAAAGGGAACTGACAAGCGACAGGACAAAGAAAGCGCTTGCAGAAAAGAAACGTATGGGGTGTAAGTTGGGGGCACAAAATGAAAAGTGGCAAGAAACTTTCAACAGCATGTCGGAGGAGGAACGGCATCAAATAGGAAAGAAACGTGGGGTGACAAAGAACGCTCGTTATCTGCAGAAAGCGGACACACAAGCATTTATAAAAATCATGACCCGTGTGTTTGGATTAGGTGAAGACCCGTTTACGTGGGATTGGTCAAAGGTCAATACCAGGACACCGAATCGTGATGCCATTCGCAATATGATGCGTGATTATCGTGACATGGCGGGTTGCTTTAAGAAGTGGAATTTGGATAATAATTCCATCAAGGATGATGTGGCATTTCAAAGGCGTTTGTCATGTCACATGGCGAATATAAAGAAATCATTATCAACAAACCAAAACAAGTAATTAACTTTTAAATATTTATAATTATGGGAACAATTTATAAAGTCGGTGGTTTAGTAATTGACAATTACACACCAAAAAACGGAAAGACCTACGAACTTTCGGAGTTGCAGGCAATAGTAAGTGGTTACATTGAGGTTATACCTATCAATGACGGAAAACAGTATATGGTCATGAATGAGGAGGGGAAAATAAAGGGATTGGGTATAAATCACGAAGCCACTAAAATATTACAGAAGAATTTTCCACACACAAACGATATTGTCGTGGGGGATGTTCTTGTGTGTGACGAAAGCGAACTTGATTGATTAAACGTTCTACAACACACGTTCTTTATAAGGGTGGTACGTTTGCCTATCCTTATAAGGAACGTGCCTTACAAAGCATTAAAACAACAAATATTAAATAATTATGGAAACAAGTGTAGCAAGAAAAGCAATTGAGAACATGATGTTCTACTTATTCAACAAATTCAATGAAAACGAAAGTGTATTTTTATTCGGTAAGGATTTAGGCACACACCTATGGAACAAGTTCGTTATCTATAAGTTTGACGGATTTAGGTTCTTTGGAGAATGTGATAACGAAACAAGGGATATACTTGTAGAGAGAGCAAACAAAATTTATAACTAATTAAAAACAATCCATTATGAATGCAACAAGAAGAAACAAACTACAAGAAATTGTAGACGAGTTACAAAACATCATGTGTGAACTTGACGGGGTATTGGGTGATGAACAAGACGCATTTGATAATATGCCCGAAAGTCTACAAAACTCCGAACGTGGGGACACCATGCAAGAGAATATTGACACCATGCAAGAAGCACATGACGAGTTAAGTGATATAAGTGATAACCTACAAAATATAATTGATAATTGATATGAAAGAGAAATTAAAGAAATACCACGAATATGCGAGGGCGGTATTGGATTTTATATCGGGCGACCTGGTTTAAGTGGTGAGGAATGCGAGTTGATTTTATCAATCGTTTGTGGCATATTCCTCGCTTGCAAGCAAGAGGCTATTCAAGATGGGGTAAAGTTGGGAAAGGTTAACAAAAGCGATGCCTTAATCTTGATGAAGAAAGTCACGCATGATTTCTATTGTGGGGTAGATTTGACAATGGATGGAATAAAGGATTTGGGATGGATTGAAAAAAAATAAATCATCCTTTTTTCTCAAAAAAAGGTTTAATAATATAATTTAATAAATAACTTTAATAAACTTTAATAAGATGTATATATTATTATATATATATGGGGGTTACAAAATAGGTAGGGGGTGGTTACGAAATAGGTAGGATTGAAAAATAGAATACTCCAAAATATTCTATTCTTTTATTTGTTTGTATTTTTATTTTTTTATATCTTTGCAAGAGAAAAGG
>Ga0247609_10001553_pt1 | contig 26928 bp, 26 predicted proteins | sample 172DNAGHGlowgp2_FD_193487 | JGI IMG/M metagenome (GOLD analysis project Ga0247609, IMG submission 193487) | Sheep rumen microbial communities from Palmerston North, Manawatu-Wanganui, New Zealand - 1728 DNA GHGlow gp2 | ecosystem: Host-associated > Mammals > Digestive system > Stomach > Rumen ...
CAGTTTATTGATATTGATTTAGATGATGGTGTTAAAGTTAATTACGTTAAATTCCAAGGTGTTTCCATCGTAGTTAATGGTGCAACAGTCAAAAAAGATTTATTAGTTCCGTTTGGATTAGAAAAGACGAAGAAGTAGGAGGGGCTTATGAACGATAGTAGTTATCAAGAAGCCAAAAACCAATTGATTAAGATGTTTAATAAGCCATCTGACTTTAGACGTGTAATCTTTTGGTATGACGAAACGCAAACATTCATTGACGAAATAAAAAATGATTCATTTGATAATGCGAAAGTTATCATTTATGAAAATAACCCATTCTCAATCAAAACCTTATTGGAAATAGAAGATAAAAAATCAAACTATCTTATTTATTTCCCATGCAAGAGACCATCTGATGTTGAGAATTGGCTATTAGATACGCTTTTGTATAGCGAAGAGTATTATGCTGACGTAGTTGCTTTAACCATGAGAAACTTGGGCTTAGAAACTTCCAAACTTAGAGAAGATATCCAGAGACATCTTAGCTTCTTTGAAAGTAAGCAAAGAATTGCTGATTTAACAAAGAAATATCCAGTTAATGATTCTATCAGTCCAACCGATCTAGAACTCAGTATGATGGCATCTTTAGTCAAATCAGAATATCCAAAGATTGATTACATTCTTCTTGAAGCCATCTTTGATGTTGATGCAGGCAAAAAATATAAAGAACTAGAAAAATTTAATTTTAAAGATGAATTCTGGACTATGGTGTCCGAGCAGTTTTTCTATAGTGGAGAAGAAAAGATTGATACTTTAATTAGATCATTCTTGATGACATCGGTTGCTCAAAATAAGAGTCTTAATATTGAAAATAGCCCTTTATGGAATAAATACGTTATTAAAGATTCTCCGGAATCAGTGCTTTATTTTGTAAATGCTATTCTTAAGAAAGACAAGAGATATGATGAACTCCAAGAAGAGTATTCAAACAAATTAAGAATAGAAGAGTTTATTAAAACGAGAGGCATTGATACCCTCGGTTTCAGCGATGAATTTAAGACATTTGATAGGCACATCATTAAAACAATTACTGCTGCTTTAGTAAATGGATCGCTTGATTTTGATTTTTATCTAAAAGTCATTAATGATTATCGTTTAACAACAGAATGGTATTCTGAATTTGAAAATCAGTATGACTTTTTAAGGCATACAATTGAATTAAAGAAATCTGCCGATATCGCTCTAGAACAAGGATTAACTCCATCGGAGTATGTTTCTAAATATTGTGAAGAATATTATCAAGTTGATACTCATTACAGACATGCTATTAATTCATATTCAAAAATTGCTGAACCAGATGACAATCAGATGGCGTTGGTTAGCGATTTAGACAACACATACGAGAATAAGTTCTTATCAAAACTAGGTGGAACATTCTCCAAGAGTTTAAAAACCATTGAACCTCATTATTCATTTGGCTCTGTTGAACTATCAAAATACTTCTTCAAGAACAGAATGAATAGATTAGCTAAAAAGCAATTTATCATCATCTCTGATGCTTTAAGATATGAAGTTGGAGCTGAGCTGGTTAAAAAGCTCAATCGCGTTGACAAGTTTAATGGACTAGCTAAGCTTGAATACCAAATTACCACATTGCCATCAATTACAATGTTTGGCATGGCCTCATTACTCCCAAACGAAGCAATTTCATATGAAAATAAGCAAGTATTTGTTGATGGCAAGCCAAGTAGTGGCACTGATAATAGAGATAGGATTTTAAAAGCGAAATCAGCTTCATATGCGGCAATTCAATATGCTGACATCGTGAAGATGAATAAAGAAGAATTGCGCCGCTATATGGACGATAAATCATTAGTCTATATTTATCACGACACAATTGACAATGCTGGTGAACATGACACAGATGTTTTTGAAGCATGTAATACAGCCATTAAAGAAATTATCGATTTGATTAGAAAACTTTATAACACTCTTCAAATTTCAAATTACTTGATTACAAGTGATCACGGATTCGTTTATAGAAACAAGAAGATTGATGCTTCTAGCAAATATAATTCGTTTGCTGGTTTAGGCCTTGACGATTATTTACAAAGATATGCGGTTGTTAACAGTGGATTAGAACTCAATGATTCCAACGTCTTTGATATGGAATATCTCGGCGGATGCAATCAAAAGGTCTACACACCATATTCATATGACTTATATAGAAAAGCTGGTGGTGGAATTCAATACATTCACGGCGGCTCTTCTTTACAAGAATTGGTCACACCAATCATTACATTGTCAGAAATGAGAAGTAAAGCTTCTGATAAGGTTGCGGAACCAATTAAGGTTAGACTAAAAACAGCCACTCACAAAATCATGAATAAATCATTCTCATTACAATTTGAACAATGCGAAAAGGTTGATGGAAAGAAAACTCCAGCCACATTGCTTGTGTATTTTGTTGATGAGGAACAAAAGGAAATTAGTGAAAAGAAGATTCTCATAGCTAATAAAACAACTGACAACCCATTAGAAAGGGTTATTGATATGAGATTCTTATTGAAGAATCAGACTTATGACAGAAACAAGAGATATTATCTCATAATGGAAGACAATGATACCGGCGAAACAATTGAAATGATTCAATTCGTTATCGATATTGTTGGATTTAAGATGTTCTAGGAGGAATAAAGTATGGATGATCTAGATAGAAAGGTTTATGAATCGTTCGCTGGTCGAGTTGTTAAAAAGGGTGCTACCAAATTAATTAAAGGCGCATCAAATGTTCCAACATATGTTTTGGAATACCTTTTAGGCACATATTGCTCTTCAGATGATGAAAAGGAAATTGATAAGGGAATCGAGCAAGTTAAAAGAATTTTGGCTGAAAACTATGTTCGAAATGACGAAGTCAACCTAATCAAATCAAGAATCAGAGATAATGAAACATACAATGTTATTGATGTAGTTGATGCTCGATTCAATGAAAGGGGTAACTTCTATGTTGCTAATCTTCATAATATGGGAATTAGCGATGTTATTGATGACCAATACATTAAAGATAACGAAAGATTATTAAGCGATGGTATTTGGTGCATTGTTCAACTCTCTTACGAATATAACGATGACGACGGTGGTGCATTCCACATTGATGACATTACTCCAATTCAAATGCCTGGATTTGATTTAAGTGAAATTATAGATGCAAGAAAAGATTTCACTAAAGAAGAGTGGATTGATTTAATTATTCGCAGCTGTGGTATGGAACCAGATTATTTTGATGACCGTGTAAAATGGCATCTCTTGGCCCGAATTGCTCCAATGATTGAATCTAATATGAATTTATGTGAATTAGGTCCTAGAAGTACCGGAAAATCGCATATTTATAAAGAATTGTCTCCAAACTCAATTCTTTTGTCAGGTGGGCAGACTACAGTTGCCAACCTTTTCTACAACATGGGAAGAAAAACAGTTGGTTTAGTCGGCATGTGGGATGTTGTTGCATTTGATGAAGTTGCAGGAATCAACTTTAAAGACAAAGATGGCGTCCAAATAATGAAGGACTACATGAATAGCGGATCCTTTGTTAGAGGCAAAGAATCCATCATTGCAAAGGCATCAATGGTTTTTGAAGGAAATATTAATCAAAGTGTTGAATCGTTATTAAAAACATCAACATTATTTGAACCATTTCCAGAAGCTATGATCGATACAGCCTTTTTAGATAGAATGCATTTCTATTTACCGGGTTGGGAAGTTCCTAAACTAAGGCCCGAATATTTCACAGATAATTGGGGATTTATCTCTGATTATTTTGCTGAATTTTTAAGAGAAATGAGAAAAAGAAGCGATGCAGATTGCTACCATAGATTTTTTAAGTTAGGTAGATGCTTAAATCAAAGAGATACTATGGCAGTCAACAAGATGGTTTCTGCTATGTGTAAACTCCTTTATCCAGATGGAAACTATTCCAAAGAAGATATTGAAGAGATCCTTGTTTATGCATTAGAAGGTAGGCGCAGAGTCAAAGAGCAATTAAAGAAACTTGGTGGCATGGAATTCTATGACACTCAATTCTCCTATATTGATTTAGAAACAATGGAAGAGAAATTTGTTTCTGTTAAAGAACAAGGCGGTGGCAAATTAATTCCAGAAGGCAATTCTTCAGCTGGTACAATTTACACAACCTGCAGTAGCGCTACTACAATTGGTGTAGCCAGAATTGAATGTTCATTAAACGAAAAAGGTAGTGGCAAATTTGAAATTACTGGTTTAAGTAATTCTAAAGAAACAAAAGAATCAGTGAAAACCGCGCAAAACTACTTTAAAGCTAACGCTAAACATATAAGTCAGACAATTTCTTTAGAACAAAAAGATTATTTGATGCATGTTGAGGATTGCCACGGTATAGGAATTGATTCATCAATCAGCTTAGCTGTCTATATTTCTTATATAAGTGCTGCCTTAGGAAGGCCGTTATCATCACAAATGATGGTGCTTGGCTCAATGACTATTGGTGGTACGGTTAGCAAGGTTGAAAATTTAGCAGATGCACTTCAAGTATGTTTTGATGCAGGAGCTAAAAAGATATTGTTACCAATGAGCAACGCTGCAGATATTGCTACTGTTCCTAGTGAGCTGTTTGCTAAATTCCAAACGAGTTTTTATACATCTCCAGAGGACGCAGCTATTAAAGCATTAGGGATTGAATAATTATGGCAGATGTTTCTCCAAAAGTTTTTATCTCATATGCCTGGACCAGTGATGAATATACAAGCAAAGTATATGATTTTGTCAAACGTTTAAGAAGCGATGGAATAGAAACATTATTTGATCAATTCGACTTAAAACCAGGAAACTCTCTTCACAATTATATGGAAAAATGTGTGAGCGACAAGACTGTTACTAACGTTTTGATTCTCCTTAACCCTGAATACAAAAAGAAAGCTGACGAGAGAAAGGGAGGAACTGGAATAGAAACGCAAATTATTTCAGAAGAGGTGTATAACAACTTAGACAACACAAAATTTATTCCTGTTATTTTTGATTTAGATGGAAAACAAATAATAGATGTCTTACCAATTTATTTAAAGAGTAGATTTTTTGTTGATTTATCACATCACGATAACTATGAAGACCAATACAGATCTTTGATAAGAAATCTTTATGGAAAACCAGCTATGGTTAAAAATAGCATAGGTTCTAAGCCTTCGTGGGTAGATGATCCGAAAAGCGTAACCTATGATGTTGATAAATTGAATTGGATATCAAATTCAATGGCTACCGGAATCGAAAAGATAACATATAGAAAAAGCTTGAATATTTTAATATCGGAAACAGAAAAACATATAAGACTATTTTCTTTCGAAAATATAGATATTGATAATTTTGAAGAAGCATATTCATCACTCTCGCCTTTGAAAAACCTTGTTATTGGATGTGTGAACGAACTTATAGAACTAGATAAGGTTTCAAATTTTATCGAAGAGTATTTTGAAAATTATAGTGAATTGATTTCTCCAAATAAAAGTATAGCCAAATGGAAATATCTAATTTTTAAAATACTTGCTCATGAAATCATTATTTCCATTATTGCTTTGCTATATAAGTATAGAAAATACGCCCAAATCTACAATCTTATTACATATTCATTTTTAGCGAGAGACGAGTGGCAAGAAAGTGTAAATTTTCACACATTCTTTTATTCACAAAAAGAACGCGAAATCTACAATCTTGATGTCAGATTAGGGCATATCAAATATGGAAATAAAGAGAGATATAAATTAACCGGTATTGGTGATTATTGGAGCAGAAACATTTCATTCGATTTTCTAACACTTCAAGAATTTGTCAATGCTGATATTTTGATCTCTAATTTGAACGGGATATTACTTCATGATAGATGGTTTGCCATCTCGTATGTTTATGCTGATGGGAATATATCTTGGACAAAAGATATTGCTAATGCCATGCTGAAAAAATCTTCATTTCTTAGATACAAGGCACTTTTTGGCAATTTGGATGAGACGACATTAACCGAAGCATTAAAAAGAGATAGCAAATACGGCTATCATTTCGGTTATGAAAACTGCTTTGACAGAATCCCAATGATAAGCGAATTAATTGATGGAAAGAAACTATTTGATAATGACTAACGAAGAAAAAAGGCAGTTTATTATAGATATTCATCGGCTTTTGATGTCTGTCAGGCCGTATGACGAAAAGCTTCCGCTTCCTTTAATGAAACAAAAGGAAGATTTGATGTGGGAACAATTTAAAAGAGATTTTAATATCAAACAACCGAAGTCTTTGTTTAAATATCGTAAGGCTAATGAATTTAATGTAAAGAATTTGGAAGATGATGTAGCGTGGTTTTCAAAACCGGTTGAGTTTGGTGATACAGTAGATTTTACACTTAACACAGACATAGAAGGTGAACTCGAAGATTTTGAAAAGCATCCACAAGAATACACTAAACGAATAGCCATTGCTTTTATTAATTGTTGGTTGGAACAATATGGCCAAACTGTAGATGAAAAAATGGTTGATATGATTCTTCCGCTATTTAACGATAGTGGAGAAGTGTCAGAAGCTGATACTAAGGCTTTTTTGAAAGATAAAATGCCAGAATATTCATCTGATGTTTATTCAAAGAAATTATGTGAAGCAACTCAATTACCAAATCAAGAACCAACTAAGGGAGCGATAGAGGGTTTTCTTAAAACCTATCTTGATTTCAATAACCGATTAAGAAATAGCTCGTTTGTATTTTGCTTGGCTGAAGAAGGCAACAATCAAGCTATGTGGGAAATGTATGCTGATGGCGCTTCTGGATTTTGCATCGAATATCAAATACCAAATGACACTTTTTTAGGGCAAAGAATGTTAATGAATCTTCTCCCTATTTACTATGGAGATAAGGAACTTATTAAGTTTTTTGATATATTGGTTAAAGGATTAAAAGCTAAAAAACAAGTAAACGGCATTTCTTATGAAGATTACGAAAGATGGTTTCTATCGTCATATACTAAAGATCCATCATATTCTTTCCAAAAAGAATGGCGTATCGCTTTTACACAAGAAATGGGTGGCAACATACAATCTTTTCCATTTGTTAAATCAATTATTCTTGGGGAAAAAATATCAGAGGAATACAAAAAAGTGTTAGTTGAATTAGCAAATAGAAAAAGGATCGATATTTACCAAAGAAGCCTTAATGCTTCAGGCGCAAAGATTATAATAAAGAAAATATAAAATAGGTTTATCAACTTGATAGTAAGAACTGCAGACTAAACGATTGCCAAGAGCCTTTTGTCTAAATAAATACATACGAGTACACGGAACAGGGCTTGCAACATATTTAATAACACATAGAGTATTTAAGTATTTACAATACTTACCAATATACGTTGTTTGGCGTCACATGAATTATATGGAACTAGTTTTATTAAAAATAGAGAAACAAAAACAATCTCTTTAATCAGAGGCACCTTTTTCACTAGCTATTATTTCTTCTTTGCTCATACCATCGTATGTCTTGAAAGATTTATAGTAACGGGATTTCATTTTTTCACGAAGTTCAATTGGGGAAATTACATTAGCATCCCAACCAAACTTAAAGAAGTAGTTGATAGCTTGTATTTCAGTACATCTAAACGTGTACACATGCTTATCCTCTTTATTAATAGTGTAAATACGTGGACGCATATATAGTTGCCTTCTAAAAGCTTCTAAACCTTTATCGGTGAAGCGTATTTCAATATCAATAGGATCACTAGACATAAACATGACTGTTCTTTCGATGAGTAAGTTATCTAGTTCTTTCGCTTTTTCTTTAGATATCTTGGCACCCATACTATTTTGAATATTGATCTTTTTAATACGAGATATTCTAAAACAACATGGTGATTCAATGGCGTTTTCCCTATCTATTTCTAAACCATAGCCAATTAGATAATTGAATGTCTTAGTGGAATCTTGTTCAATTTTATAAGAAGAGACGTAGAATTTACGGTTATATATTTTATCTCCCCTAACAGATACTTTATCATTAAGAGTGATTTTTAGTTTTCTTTGATTAGCAATAGCGGATTTAATCTTTTCCACAGTTTCATCAAAGAAGATTTGTTCTCTGATGTAAGTTGGTTTGGTAGCGTATTCTTCAAATATTGCTTTTAGGTATTTGCCAACACTTCCATCATAATATTCGTCTTCTAACGATTCTCTTAATAGATCTAAGTTTTCTTTATTGATTCTAAACTTTTCACCATGACCTGATTGATAGCTTTTGGTTAATGATATCAATTCATCTTCATAAGATTCTAATTGCTTATCGATGATGGTGGCGATAGTTTCTGAATCAATCTTTTTGAATTCATCAGAAGAATATAGATGAAGTAATTCTTCTTCTTTTTCTTCTAATCTTAAACTAATCGTGGCTTTGGCCAATTGATAATAATTTCTATAAATACGATTTAAAAAGCCTGAAAAAGATTCATCTTCTTCGTTGCTATAGAAATTCTTTATATCTTCATGAATTATTATCCAAGCACTTTCGGATAAATTAATGTGTTGTTTCCACTCAGTGGATATATCATCAAACCAAAAACCCATAATAAATAAACCTCAAAGCCATTATAACTTTTTTAAAAGCATAGAGGAACATTTTTCATTTATTATTCCTAAATTATTAAAAAAATAGGAACTTATTTTAAATATTTTTATAAAAATCACGCTATTTGTTCACACAGGAGGAACTAAAAACAGCAAAAAAACGAGAAAAATAGTTAAAACAGGAACAAAAACATTTTATTTTGTTGGTATCACACCCCTATTTGATATTTCTATACAATGGTGGTGCAAGGTGAAAAGAGGAACACTCTTCAAAACACTAAGCAAAACAATTCACATTAAGGAGGAAATAAAAATGTTAATTGGATTATTACTTGGATCAGCATTAATTATCGCACCCATCATCATCTTCGTTATCAGCTTTTTGAAAACACCAATCAACCTCAGAGGATTTTACGGAAAGATGTTTGGAGCATTCCTCATCACATCACTCGTTATTGGCGTCGTCCTTATCACCTCATCAGCGATCGGACTCATTGCCTAAGGGAGATGACTAAATGGAAACAGTTAAAATCACAATCAAACCAAGCGATCTAACGTTACGTAACGAAATGCACTTCAATGTGCAACGTAACACAAGAGCACACATTTTCAAGAATCGCAAAAAATATGACAGAAACATCGATAAAAGAAACTATAGGAGGGATTTCTAAAATGACAGTCACCGCATCAGTATTTCTGGGAATCGCTGGTCTCATGGTTGCATCCGCTATTGGAGGAGCCATCATGACCGCAGCAATTAAATTAAAAAAAGAGGACGCAGGTAAAGCGTTAGGCATCGCCTTTGTTAATCAAAAGGTCAAAGCATTTTAGGAGGTATTACCATGAACTCATTTGACATCATCTTAATCAGCATTACTGGATTTATCGTGTTAATAGGTTTAATCCTTGGTCTTACTAGAGGCGGAAGATTCTTCCTAACACTAGCAGGTTCATTATCCATTTCAACATTCATCATGATTCCAGTCATGAAAATCATTAATGAACAAGAGTGGTTTACTAACTTAGCTAACTTATTCTTAGGACGTGACATATTAAGCCTCGTATTCTACTTTGCTTTACTAGGTCTATGCACACTAGTGGTTCACTTCATTCTTCATCTAATCTTCAAATTCATTGGATCAGCGGTGAAAGATGAGAAGTTCGCATCTCACATCGGTGGACTATTCCTTGGATTAGTTAACGCCGCTCTTCTATTCTTAGCGGTCTTACTAGTATTTGACTTCATGCACGAGAAGATTGAAGTCGATTCCTTACATCAAATCTATAGCTCCTTCTTCTATAACTACTTAAAGCCAGTCTTAACATTTGTTAACGGAGGTAATTAATATGGCAACACTATTTAAAAAACGCGATGAAAAGCGTAAAGAAGCGCAAAGACAAAAAGAGATTCAAACTAGACTTCACATTAAGCAAGCTCTTAATAAGATGAAAAATCAATCCAGTAAGTTTGAGTCCTTCAAACAAACATATATCGAAAACGCTAAAAAGGCAGCCTTAACTGGTAATCAGGAAACTTATAAGTTGGCTAAAACCGGTTTAAAAATCTGTTTATCTAAACAAAAATGCTTAGATCAAATGATCGCCAACTTTGAACTCTCATTACAAGTTGCCGATATGAATAAGCTTGTCACTGAATTCTTCTCAGGACTCAACTTACTCAGCGAACAAATGCAAAATGTCACATGTGGTGTGGACATGACTAAAGCCCAAGCTGCATATGAAAAAGCACTTGCTAATAATGAATCACAATATGATGCCTTAGATGCCTTCTTAACGACAACTGGAGAGTCCATCGAAGCATTAAATGGCAGTGATTCATCGGTCAGCGATGAAGAAATCGATAGATTAATCGATGTTCAAGCCGCCGATACAGTGGATTCCATCGATCACGAAATCGATAATAAGATTTCTCAATTAAGAGAAAGGATTGGAGAAGCATACTAATGAACACAAACACAAGACTTTTATACGATGCATATAACATCTACTACAACAAAGGCATGGAAGCTTTAAAGAGCAAGAAGTACAGCGTTGCCGCTAGAAACTTATATAGCGCTAGCGAAACCTTACTTAAACTCGCCAAAGAAAGCGAAAGCGAACTAAAGCAAACACGCCTTAAAAGAGCAGATGAAATCTATCACCTCGCTGAGGAAGTGGAAAGAAAGAGTCAAACCATCGACTTACCTGCCCAAAATGGTGCGAAAAACGATTTAGCTAAGTTTGGCATTAATTATGATGCTAATAGTGGTTCTAAATCTCCTTCCAAAGCCACTAAAACTAGCGATGAATCATTAACAACCTTTGCCCCAGCAGGTGATACAGGTGTCTCTATGGATGATGTTGCTGGCTTAAAAGAAGCAAAAGAAGAAATCGTGCAAAAGGTCATTGAACCTAATAAGCATCCAGAAATCTTTAAACGCTTTAATAAAGCTAAAGGCGGTGGCATCCTCCTCTATGGTGTACCTGGTACAGGCAAAACAATGTTGGCCCAAGCCATTGCTCATGAGATTGATGCTAAATTCTTCTCCGTGAAGTGCTCTGATATCCTCTCTAAATGGGTTGGTGATGCCGAACAAAACATTCGCAACTTATTCCAAGAAGCGAAGAAGTATCCAACTTCCATCATCTTCTTTGACGAATTTGAAGCGATCGCTCCAAAACGTGATACATATTCGACAGTCATGAAGAGAGTGGTGCCAGAACTCTTAACTCAAATTCAAGGATTTGAAAAGAATGATAACAATTTAATTGTTATTGCGGCTACCAATAGACCATGGGATATCGATACAGCGTTCTTAAGACCAGGCAGATTCGATAGAAGAATCTATGTCCCACTTCCAGACTATGAAGCGAGACAAGCCATCGTTAAGAACAAGTTAAAGAATGTTCCATGCGATCAAGATTTGGATTTAGACAACATTGCCGAGATTACTGAGGGCTTTAATGGCGCTGATGTAACGGCGTTCTGTGAGAAACTTAAAGACTTAGCAATCTCTAGAGAACTTAGAGAAGGCGTTAGAGCAGAGATCAACGAAAACGACGTTAACGTCGCTAGTAGAGTCATCTTCTCTTCTGTCTCACCTGAGGACTTACAGAAGTTTGCTAAGTATCAAGACTCACTAAGTAATGGTTTAAGATAACAAAAAGGAGAATTAACAATGAGTATTTTTGAAAAACGTAGAATTAACAAAACCAACGAACGTATTAAATCCCTTAAAAAGGAATGCATTAATAGACGCATCTATGATGTCAGAATGAACTTAGAACGCATTTCTACATCATTAGCCAATAAAGTCGGTAAATACACCAGAAAGCAATATAAACTTGTTAACAATTGTATTGATAATGTTGCTAGATATTTATCCTCCGATAATAGTGACATCATTAAAAATGAATGTACCAAAGCATGTAATATCATTTATGGTACATATGTGACTCCTAGTAAGGCTGAACAAATGATCAACGAAGACGAAATGAAGATTAATGCTTTAGAGAATAAGCTTCGCAACATTCATAAAGCCTCTAAAGAGATTGTCATCAAGATGGACAAGGCTCTTGATGATCAAGACGAAATTACCTGGAAACGTCTTAATAAAGAAAAAGGTTTCCTTAACGGCCAATTAATGGCGGTTAACCAAGCCTTTGACGCTTTAGTGACTTCCACTAATAACTTAAAGATCGCTCAAGAAATTCGTGAAATTCGTGAAAAGTATTCTGACTTCGTTTCAGAACAACAACCACTCGTGGATATGGAAGAATTCGCTGATAATGTTGAAACTAACAAGTACGTCTGCGAAGAAGCTTCCAGACAAGACGCAGAGATGTCTAAGCTCCTTTACGAAAGCGCTGCTGACGATAATGATGCTTATAGACGAGCGTTAGAATCCAGAATGGAGAAGAGTTCAATTAATCCAGTTGGGTTAAACGAATCTTCCTCCATGAAGGGGGTGGAAACTACTCAGCCATAATAAGATTTCAGAGTTAAATTTGACTCTAATAATCTAATTATTTACCATCATGGGTGCGTGTGTGCTATTATATGAAAGTGTTGAAACCATATGTTTAAAGATCTTTTTGAAAACAAAACAAAACTTTCTAATATAGGCAAAAAACCACCAATCTATTATCAAAGTAAAAACTTTATCCGAGGTTTAATGATTTTTTCAGCCGCGGTATTAGTTGTTGGCGCCTTGTATGGAATTGCCTTTCTTGTTAACGGGTTCATGTTAAACAGCACCTATTCATTGACTTATTCATGTTCTGGGGTGGATAAAGAATGGTTAATTAATCACCCTTTTGATACATCTACTTTCCCGGCTAAATTAAAGAAAAAGGACCCATTAAAACTTCACGCACCTATTATCGAAAATTACACATTTATTGAATGGACAATTAAATGGGAAACTGATGACTCATCAGAAAGTCCTACTTTTACTTTCAAAGATGGAGAAACTTATAGAGTTGCGCCGTTTTCAACCAGTGTTCCTATTAAATTAACATCAGCTGTGGTTATTGCTACTTATGCGAAGAATTAGTTTAGATTAACAAAAATAAGAAAGGAGGGAAAACGCTATGGAAAATGGTGAAGAAAGTAATGCCGTTGAACTCAAAGGGCAAGACCGACTAAAAGCGATGCGCAAAAAGAAGCTAATAAAAGCTGCTATTGTTATCGGCGTTTCAGTTGTGGCTATTTCAGTTACTGGAACAATAATCGGCGTTACTATTAACCAAACATCTATTCATCATATTACGTATAATTGCAATGGCGTAGATTCTAATTGGCTAAAAGAACATCCTTTTTCTTTAGAGAATTTGCCTTCTTCTTTAAAACATTCTTCTTCTTTAAAATTAACAGCTCCTGAAATACTTGGTTATACATTTATCGAATGGAACGTAAGTTATCTAGATAAAAATATTACCCTTCATAACAATGACGTTTTCAAATTTCCATATTCTGATTCTGGCAATAAAGTAAAAAACGTTATTATAAATGCTTATTATCAAATTAATACATACAATGTTTCTTTAAATATTGGTGAAGGTCACTTTTTAAATCTTGACGAAAAAGATTCTTACGATGGTCATATCTATTCAGTTTCAAATGGAATAGGTAACACGACTTATACTTGCTTAGATGAAACATTTAAGTTCCCGTTAGCGGAAAGAACAGGCTATGATTTTGCATCATCTGGTTACATTGATAGAACCAGAAACCAATATTATGAAGGCTGTGATACTTCTTTATTACGAGATTTTAACTTAGAGGCAGATTGGTCTATCCATCCATATAGCATCTCTTATTCATTTGTTGGTGAAGGAATTGAAGAATTTAAAGACGAAATCATCAAAGCTAATCCTTCTTCTTCAGATTATGAACAAGAATTAGAGCTTAACGATGCATACTTAAAGGGGTACAACTTTGTTGGTTGGTATATCGGTGAAGATAAAATAACATCAATTCCTAAACATACTTTTCCAAGCGGTGAAAACATTTCTCTCGTAGGCAAATTTGAACCGATTGTTTATTCAATCACTTATCATGATGATAGTGGCAGTAATCATTCCGCTCTTCCAAAATCATATAAGCGCTGTTCCCCTGATATTGTGATTCCCGCAATTGAACCAATTGGCTACACATTTAAAGGTTGGATTAGCCATAATGTCACTACATTTGCTTATACTGATACCATTCCTCACGGATCAGTAGGAGACATTGAATTTACTGCTGATGTGGTATTAATCACTTATCACATATCTTATGTTGTTGATGGTGTTTTAGATCAATACAAGGATTCTTTTTCTCTAAAAAATACAATTACCGATTACTCGGTTACTACTAACACATTTAATTTGCCATCTTCTGCAAATGTTCCTGGCTATACATTCGTTGGCTATTTTGATCAAAATAACCACCAAGTGACATCAATATCTAAAGGTTCTACTGGTGACAAAGTTATTACTGCTAGATTTACTCCGACTATTTACCAAGCGACTTTGGTTAATACTAGAGGAAGCACAAAAGTCATAGACTACACAATTGAAGACAGCCTTGAATTTGATAATCTCTCTAGCACTGGTTACACATTCCAAGGATGGTTTGATGATAACGATAATCGCGTTGCCTCTATTTCGGTTGGTGATGCACTTTCTAAAAAGAATTTCACCCTTACTTCAAAATGGTTATTGAATAACTATAGCATTTCATATCAATACGAAGGTCTTCATGAAAGTACACAATTTGCAAACGATAACCTCACAAATTACGATTATGAAACAGATGTAACCTTAGAAGATTTGAATATTTCTGGGTATACGTTTAAAGGATGGTTTGATGAAAGCGGCAATAGAATAACCAAAATTAATAAGCACACAACTGTTGGCGATAGGACATTTACTGCTAAATTTGAACCTATTTCATATTCTATTACACGCAAATACAAGCTTAATGCTATTGGTGCTAGCCAAGTTGAAACTACCAATTATTATGTTTTTACAGAAGAATTCACTCTTCCAAATGTTTCTAGCACGGTAAGAAAATTCATTGGTTGGAAAGAAACAAACACGGATGTCATGTATTATCCAGGCTCTAAATTTGGTGGTGGCATGATTGGAAACTATAATTTAGAAGCTGTTTGGTCATATTTAGGTGAAGGAACAGATGAAGATCCTTATCAAATCTTTGATGCTGGACAATTAATGAACATTAAAGAAATGAATAAGAGCTATGTTCTTAAAAACAATATTACGATAGCGAGTAACAGCGAAGAGATATGGAATCCTGTTGGCACTAATAGAAATGCTTTTACTGGCAAGTTTGATGGTGCTGGTAAAACAATTTCACTAATCGCTGATTCTACGAGCAACGATAATTATTACTTCCCAAATTATTTTGGAATTTTCGGCTTTATAGGTTCAACAGCTTACGTTCATGATTTTACCATTAATGGTTCCGTTGGAACTTCTACTGATCGACTTAATACACAATTATTTGGTGTTGTTGCAGCAGAAAATAGCGGTGTTATTGAAAATGTAACATGTAAAGTACCACTTTATCTAAATTCACTTAATCGCACTAGAACAGTAGTGGGAGGTATTGTTGGAAATAACACTTCTGGAACAATAGCAAATTGCTCATATGGTGTCACCAAAATTGATGTAACCGCTAATTTATCAACTAATTTGTTATTAGGTGGAATAGCTGGTTATGGAAGCGGTGGCGTTATCTCTAATTGCTCTGTATCCGCAAACATTATTGGTAAAGCCAAGACAAATTCTTATGTTGGTGGTATCTTAGGAGATAGAGATTTAACAAGCGCGACAAGGATAGCGTGGAATCAAGACCCTGAGACTAATAATCCGGTTATTGGTTCTACCTCAAGTAGTGTTATAGATACCAATGGTTCTATTGGCATGACTAAACATAACAACAAAAATGTTGTTGGCAAGCCAATAGCTGCTGGTAGCACTATGTCAAGCCCAACTACCGAATTAGTGGTTAATAGTTATTATTATGTTTTTACAACATCTTCCGATGGCCAATGGATGGTCATGTGTTGGATTAAATATTTAGGAAATAATCAATGGGATTTTACAAATTCTAAAAATCAGATTATTTACCAATAGCGGGGTGCCAAATGAAAAAAAGATTACCATTATTAATATTATTAGTCGGTTTGTTATTAACTGGCTGTACTGATGATAAAGAAGCAAATAATGAAACTCCTATTAACAGCGAACCAGAAACAAGTGTGTCTGAAGAAAAACCATCTAGCGTTGATATTAATCCACCATCATATTTTTAGCAAGGAGAAACAATATGGCTTTGATTTCTAATTATTTGCGTACAACTAAGATTGATAAAATTTATCATTCCATAGGGAAAAGATTTACTGATTTTTGCGCACTGGCTAAATTTAAAAAAGACGATATCACATTGTCTTATCTCAAAAATGAAATTAGACCTCTTTTAGAAGAGCTTAATGATGCGTATTGCGAAGACAATAAAGCTACTAAAGCAATGGTTAAGCTTTTCGATATCGTTGATTATTGTTTAGAAAAATCGATGAATGTTTATAAAATTAAATGCAAAGAGCCTTTCCATAGAGAATTGATAAATTTGATCGTAGAATTTTTGGAAAAAGATTATTTAAGAAATGGTAGAAAAGGACTTTTAACCTTGGAACAAGTTTCTAACTATAATAAAAAATTTGATGCACATTACAATATTATTGTTCGTTTGGCGGACAAATTATCAAAAGCAGAACAATATAGCAAAGAATTAAAAGAAGCACAACAAGAAATTAAAAAAGCCAATTCTATGTTTATATCAAAATCTCAAAAGGAAATTGTGACAAATTCCGCTGCTTCTAAATATAATTCCGCTGTATATTTTCTTAACAACTATAGAAAATCGATTGATGATGATCGCAATCAACTAAGAAGTCTTCAAGCTAAAGAAGAAAACGAATTTTTATACAATGATACAGTCGCCGCCAATGTTCATGAAAATGTTGGACAAGCTATGTTTATTCAAGAACAAATGGATCAAGATCACAAATCAATTGAAAATGATACAAGAAACTTATTTGGCGATTCTGCAACATTAGATTTGCATCAACTTACTTCAAAAGATGAAGTTACGCCTGAAAACTTAAGTGAAAAACTCAACGAAGCGAGCAAGATTTTAGATAGATTAAGTGCGCTCGAAAGCAAAATCGATGTTTATCATACCGAAACAGCCAAAGAAATTAAGTTTTCTCGCTCCCAAGAACAAAGCCATTTTGACAAGCTTTCAAACAAACTGGATGATTTAAAAGCAGAATTAAGTAAATTAGATAATGGCGAATTAATTCAAAGAATCGCTCATCATTTTGAAAACATTGTTCAAAAAGAAGAAAATGGCGAAAAAGATATTCCAGAAAAATCTGAATCAGTTTTCTTTGAAGAAGAATTGAAAGATAGAAATATTTCTATTAAAGATACCATTCAATATCTTTTACAGTTGGATTCGCCATTTAATTACATTGGATCGTATGCCATCCTTAGATCTCTAATTGATTCATGGTGCCGTTATACCAAAGGCATTGAGCTAAATAACAAACAGCGCATTTTTGCCTTGGTTGATGACAATGGCAATGTTCTCTCTAACAATTATTCAATATTCAGCTTTGTTTTTGGGCAAAATGGTAAAGTTGTTAACAAGATTTGGATTGACTGTAACTCAAATGTCCATGCTGATGTAACTCAACAAAATAACGCCGACAAAATCAGAGAGCAAACAAAAATACTCGTTGATGATTTGGGTTTAGACTTCTCAAAAATTGATTATGTTGAAGGCGTAAAAAGACTTTATGCACAAGAGGTTGAATCTATAAATCACTTTGTAGATAGTCAACCTGATAGTGATAACTTAGCAAATCCTGATACTGCCCCAAAAGATACTTACAAGTATGCAATAAATCGTCTTAATAAATATAAAACATACTTGTCTGGCAAAGTTGATTCCTCTTTCTTTGATGAGGTTGGGGCTATTAAGCAATTTTCACCTTCTGCTCTTTAAGGCTAAATTACATCCATTCTATTAGAATATTAGTGGATGAAAGCACATGGGCGAAGGGCAACAAACATATGTAATCAATGACAAAACATATTCTAAAGAACAACTAATTGCATTTGGCAAAGAACACTATCCAAAATTTTATTGGATACCAAGAGTGCTAGGCCAATCAACAAAATACAAGACATTTCGTTTGCTGTTCTTATAATAATTTGGAATAGGAACTAACTAATTTATTATAAGCAGATATCCTTTTGCTTTCTGCATCAACAATTGCTTTTTTGAGATCTTTGTAACTAATGTTCTTTGATTTTAATTCAGTTTTAAATTCATTCGCTTCTTTCAAAAGAATGTCTACACATTTTTGGTATTGCTCTAAACGTTGTTCAACAAGTGGCTTGCCCAATCTAATAATAATGTTTTCTACGATTTTCGTTTGCTCTTCAATCAGCAAGTCAATTTGCTTGGATATGGATGATTTCTCTCCCATTTTTAAGAAACCAAGCTCACCATATCTTGCGAGCAATTCGTTAATTTTGATTGTTTTTTCCCAACATTGTTCTAAATTTTGGGCTTCATCTTTGGTTAATGATTGCTTGTCTAGATAAGGCATGTAGTTATATTTTCCTCTAAAAACTTTGCCTCTTTTTCTATCCACAATAGTGTTGGTCTCACTGACTTGTCTATCTGAGCCTTTTAAAGCTTTGACTTCATAATTGTTATTTCCGACATCACGAACAGAATAACCATATGTTTGACCTTGGATAGTTCTTGTTGTGGTTTTTGTCGTTCTTGAAGCAACATACTGCTCTGTTTTGATGTCATATGTAGAAATGTTAAACAAATCAACATCTATCTTGTTGTTCTTGATGTTGAGGAGTGGAAATGGTAAGTCCAATAAAACACCTATTTTTTGAAGCCCTCTTTTTGCTTTCATTTCTTCTTTGTTCACATATTTAGATTCGACATCTAACATTCTATTGAAAAGAATCAGTGGATCGTAATTCACTATTTCATTTTCATGATTCTTTTCTTTCAAATCGGATGTGATTATCCGTATGTGCATGTCATTCACACGTTGCTCCGCTTTTGCGCAGCCTATTCTACTATCTGAGTCCGATTTTCTAATGCTTTCTGCTTCTTTAATGTATGCTGTTCCAAATCCTTTTTCTTTTTCAACCGGACTGTTGATTGCATTTCCCAATGTCCCCAAATGAAAGTAGTTTTCGGCTTTATCATATTTGTCAAAAATACTTGCCCCTTTTGTCTTTTCTGAAAATGATAGAAAGAAAAAGTTTTCCTTTTTATCTTTTAAAACAAGAAAACATGGTAGGCGGTCACCTTCTGGAATATAGCAAAAACAATCAGTCGACGATTTATCTACGTGGTCTGCACTTTTTTCTGCTAACTCATAGCCTGTTTTTTTAAGATTCTCTTTTTGTTGGAACGCGACAAAGAATTTATATGCTGCGCATTTTGCTTTTTCATTCATATTATAAGTCCTCCCTTTCATAATAGAGGAAAACATGTTTCTTTTCACCAAATAAATCTGTTTTTTTGCATAGTTTTTCCCTCGACCAATCAATAAGGACAAAGAAGGTGACAAACGTCTTTATCTCTATAGGGTCTATACAAAGTTCTTGGAAAGATATCAACCTAAGATATTTGTTTTTGAAAATGTCCCAGGAATCTTATCTTGTGCATTAGATGGCGTACTGTAAAATCGACTCCTGGTGTACAGTTATCATTTACGATATCATTAAATGCATTTATTTAAATGAACTAAAGATAGATGCTAAAGAAGCGTAAAAAACAATTGATATCTACCTTCCCATATATCATACCTTCCCCACTATGTGGGAAGGTAGATATAAATTGGCAAAAAGTCGCTTGTTTTTCATTGAAAATGATTTATATTTGAGATGAAAGGAGGTGCCTCGAAATGATTATAATTGAAATAGTTGATTGCCTTTTTGGTGGAGTATATGTTTGGCTTAAAGGATTGATTGCTGCGCTTCCTATTGCTCAAACTTTATCCGATTTAAAAGACCAGATAATTGCTGCCAGTCTTGGCGTACCTGTTATAGTGGTTTCTTTCGCTGGTTTACTTATAACGATAATTAGAATAACTATTAAAATAGCAAACAAGGTATAATGTCTTAAGAAATAGTGGCGCTTAATTATGAAACAACAAACATATACAGTCGGTGATAAAGAATATAGCAGAGAACAACTAATAGCGTTTGGTAAACAACATTATCCAAAGTTCTATTGGATACCAAGAGTGATAGGCATTATTTTCATGTTCTTTAGTTTGTTAATGATGATGTTAATTGGTATTGTGTTATTAATACTTCATTTTACTGGTGTTCTTTCTGAACCAGATTTTCCTATTTGGGCATTCTTTATACCATTAGGAGTATTTGGCTTATTTTTCTTATCTGGTTTAGTTTGTTTTATTGTTTCTTTTGTGGGTAGAACAGAAGAAAAATATATCACCCATGCATTAGAATACATTACTAAAGTAGAATTAAAGCAAGGTAGTGTTGATATCAAAAGTAAAACAGATATTCTTTTATCAGAAAGAGATAGAGAAGCTTTAGCAAGATATGATAGACTCCTTAAAGGTGGAGTTATATCCAAAGAAGAATACGAAGAAAAAAGAAGAGAAATATTAGGATAATTAATATATGGACGAATACATCATTGGTGAAAAAGAATATACAAGACAAGAATTATTAGAATTTGGCAAACAACATTATCCAAAGTTTTATTGGATTCCTAGAGGAGTAGGATTAGGTTTAATTGCTAGTGCTATTAGTTCAGCGGTTATTTACGCTATATTTGCATTAACAGTACATAATGAAACTCTTTCCTTATATTTCTTAGGTGTTGTTATTTCTTGTGCAATCGTGGCTATCGCGGGCGCTATTTGTTTTGCTATATCTTTTAGAAAACAACCAGATGAAGCATATATTCAACATGCATACGCATATTATGAAAAAGTCTACGCTAATGAAAAAGCTAGACAAGCTAGATTAGAAGCTAGACAAGCTAAGATTGCTAGAAAACAAGAAAACAAAGACGTATCTCAATTAATTAAATATAAAGAACTATTAGATAAAGAAATCATTACTCAAGAAGAGTTTGATCAAAAGAAAAAGGAATTACTCGGAGAATAGAATTCATGAAAAAACTAATCCCCCTTTTAATGCTTTTTGCAACAGTTTGTTGCACATCTTGTGGTGAACTTACAATCAACAAAGAAAAACATAGTGTTTATTTGGATAATAGTGAAATAACTACAAATATTTGTGAAGCAAAAGTCAGTAGTGCTAATGCTTTAAATCTAGGCAGCAACTATATGTTTAGTCTATCTATTTCTATTAAAAACATTACTAACAAAACACAAGAAATAAAGTTTTCTGATCCTAGCCTCATTAAAGAAAGCAATGAAGCTTCTTATACTGTTTCACCAACTTCTAAATCACTTAGCTTGGATAGTGGGATACAAGGTAGTGTTTCTTTTTCTTCCACGATTCCAACTTCGCTTGATGAAAATTATTATTTCTCAGTAGATTTTTCTAATATTTCTTATAAGGTCTATCTTTATAGGTCACCAGACTCTCTTCGTGAAAACTTGACTGTCACGTATAGTGTTAATGGTGAAACTGTTAATACTGTAACCGCTAAAAAAGGCAATCCTCTTGGTGTGGATTATGAATATGATGTGGCAGATCACCAATCATATGCTGCTAAATGGAATGATTCAAAAGGTAACCAGTATAATTCAAAGACAATAATTGAACAAAATGTTAAATTGATTGGAACTTTAGAATCCAATCTTAAAGTTTCTACTACTGGATCTGATGTACTTTCCTTTATCAGTGCCATTAATCACGTTCATAAAGATGGCAAAGTGGTCATTCTTGGAAAATATCTTAATAAAGAAATAGCTATTAGCAATTTTGCTATCAAAGATAACGCAGATATCAAAGAAATATATTTCCCATTAACTTTGCATCGCATTTTTTCTGGCAATTTTGAAAAGTGTCCTAATTTAAAAACCATTTATTTTGCTGGTAGCCAAGCAGAATGGGAATCAATTGAAAAATCTTCTTCGATACCGACTGGTGTTAGAATGGTTTATAACACATCTTTCAGTTATTAATTTATTTACAAAGAACTGCTATTTAGGCAGTTTTTTGCTATCATTTTTGTAAGAAATTATGCCAAACACATTTATAACAATATTCTTTATAGTTTTCTTTGTTCTATTAGCGGGAATATTAGCTTTAGTTATATCTATAAGCGTTATCAACGCCAAATACAAAAAGTTTGTTCTTGAAAACAGCAAGGCTCTTAAAGACTTAAAAGAATTAAATGCTCGCTATAACTTCAACAAGATACCCAACTTTGATATGACTCATACCTATGATAATGAAAATTTTTATGACGATATTTCATGCCAGGATTATTTAACGTATGAACTAGTCTATAAGCAAAAACAAATATCAAAAGCAATTAAAGAGACAAGGCAAAATAAGATTGTCTACCAAGAGTACAAACAAAAGAATTCTGAAATAGCGGTATTTGGTCATTATCAGGCTGACGTCGGTAAGATGAGAATAAACAAGTTGGTAAAAATAGAATCATCACTTTTTAATAAAGCATCACTAAAACCTCAAATAGAATTTACGCTTTATGTTCTTTTGAGGTTGGAAAAAATAAACGGACAATATAGAACCAGCAAGCATGATGTGTTTATAGATGATGAGATAGAAGGAATAATTTGGAGAATTAATCAAAAGCAAGGTAGTTTTTATACAAATCGTGAAATATGGGATTCAATATGTCGCGTTGAAAGAGGCAAAGTCACTAATAAGATGCGTTTTGCCATATACGCGAGGGATGGTTATCGTTGCTGTAGATGTGGTAGAAAAAGAGACGATTTAGAAATCGATCATATTTATCCGATTGCTAAAGGTGGTAAGACCACAATGGATAATTTGCAAACACTTTGCCATAGATGCAATGTTAGAAAAGGCGATAGTGTCGATTATTAATTATGTCCAAACTCTCTCGTGGTCAAAAAGGTGAAGAAATCGTTAGTGATATCCTTAATTCAATAAAGGAATATCATCATCTTTTAAATAACGTCACTTTTAAAAATAAAAGAAGTGAGATGACTCATCAAATAGACCATATATTGATACATCCACATGGTGTTTTTGTTATCGAAACTAAAAACTATTATGGAGAAATAATATACGATGAAGTATATAAGGATTGGATAAGAATCATAGATGGTAAAAGATCTAGAAGCCCAGATCCTTTAAAACAAAATAAAAGTCACGCGATTACATTATATAAAGCATTAAGAGGTGAATATAAAGTGATCCCAGTAGTGGTCTTTGTTAAGAATAACGCTCCATATATGCCAGAAGATAACGCTATTAATTTAAGTGATTTACTTTTATTTATTGATTCATATCCATATGAACATAAATACACTAATAAGACATTAGATAAGATAAAAGCCATGATTGATAAAAAGATCAGTGATGTATCAATAGATGAACACTTAGAAAATATCGATATCATTAAAACATATCGAAAACAACAGCAAGCAGAGATAGCGTATGCTATTGAAAGTCATAAATGTCCTAGATGTGGTGCACCTATATTACAAAAAGGCAATATCTTTAAATGTTATAAATGCGATTTCAATTTTAAATTATGAATAAAGAATATTTTGGCAACATTAGTTCTGATTTGGTGCTCATTCAACCAGTGGATGAACATGATTTGTCATTTGTTGATAACGAAATAAAAGAAATTAGAAGATTAACTAATGATAAAGATTTCCTTTTAATTGCTTTCAAAGTCAATAACTGGAATAAAGATTTATCACCTTATAAAGCAAAAGCGGTATTTGGTAAAGAAGATTTCGGTGATGGAGCATCTAATACATTAAAAGAAATATTAGATATATGTCATGACTTAAATAAAACATATGTCATTGGTGGCTATTCTTTAGCCGCTTTATTCGCTATTTGGGCAAGTTATAACACTAATACATTTAAAGGAGTAGCGGCTTCTTCTCCTTCAATTTGGTTCCCTAATTTTATTAATTATATGGAAGATAATGTTATTAAAACTAATAACGTATATTTAAGTTTAGGTGATCAAGAAGAAAAAACTAAAAACTCCATCATGTCTAAAGTTGGTATATGCATAAAAGAAGCTTATGGAATATTAAAAAATAACAATATTAATTGCTTCTTAGAATATAACAAAGGCAATCATTTTAAAGATGCCGATATAAGAACCGCGAAAGGTTTTGCGTGGACAATTAACCACATTTACAATTAATAGCTACTCTTTAATAATATTTTCTATTTCATCATACTTGTCACAAAATTATATATTTTAAAATAAAATATATAAAAGCCATTTGTCACAAATATTGAATAATTTATATCTGTTTGCTATAATTGAGACATGGAAATCGTACAATATTTGAAAGATATCTATGGTTATGGAACACCAATTTTCCTAAAAGACATTCGTATTGGTCGTAAGAGCAAAACAGCGATTAGGAAAGAACTTTCACGTGCTGTTAAAGATAAAAAAATCATTAGAAATTCTCCAGGTGTCTATTGTTTTGCTGAAGAAGGAAGATTTCAAAATGTTTCTTTTGAAGATGTTATTAAACGCAAATATGTTAAAGATGATTTTGGTTTAACTGGATTAGACATTATGATTTATGGCTATTATAGCGGTTTGACATTTGCTCACATGATTGGTCTCTCTCAACAAGTGCCCGCTATTATTGAAATAACCACAAATAACACCTCTTCAAAGAGGACAATATCTTTCAACGGGAGAAAAGCAATTATTAAAAAAGGTAAAACAGAAATAAATCGTTTAAATTATAAGGCTCTACAATTCTTTGATTTACTGTCTTCATGTTTAACAATTGAAGAGATAAGAGATAATAAAGACCAACTGATGTCGTACATTAGTAAAAACCTTCGCAAAAAAGATTTCACTGACAATATTAAATTTTATAGTAATAAAGTGGTGAAAGCCATCGTAGAGGAGGGCCTTATCTATGCGTTTAAATGATGATCAGTTGTTTTTTCAAGACAGCATCAATGAGACTTCAAGTCATTTTAAAATAGCTCAAGAATACGTGGAGAAAGACTACTGGCTATATCTCATACTTAAAGAAATATTTAAAAATAACGAGAACGGATATGTTTTTAAGGGAGGAACTTCTCTATCAAAATGTTTTCACCTTATTAATAGATTCTCTGAAGATATTGATATTTCATATTCTACTAGCTATGAAGAATTGACTGTTGGTGGTGCAAAAAAGAAGTTTGAAGATATTATAAAGGCTATCGAAAGAGCGGGCTTGAAAGTATCAAACAGAGAAAATTTACGCTCAAGGCGTTACTTCAATCAATTTCTTTGCCCATATGAAAGCATAGTGGAAAAACAAAACGATAGTATTGAAAGAAAAGTAATTGTTGAACTAGCCGCTCAGACTCCTTCCTTCCCTAGTGAAACAAAAGTATTCTCCTCCTTTATTTGTGATTATTTCAAATCGATTAATAGAGAAGATTTGATTGAAAAATATGATTTAGAACCATTTCCTATTCAAGTTCAAACTCTTGAAAGGACATTGGTGGATAAGACATTTGCTATTTGCGATTATTATATAAGTGATAATATCAAACAGCACTCAAGACACATTTATGATATTTCAAAATTACTTAGCGTGATCAATTTAAATGAAGGATTAGCTAAATTGTTTTTAGAAGTAAGAGAATACCGTAACAAAATCCCTATTTGTTTGTCTGCTAGAGATGGGATTAAACTGAATGAAATATTAAATAACATCATCTCTTTAAAATCTTTTAAGGCGGATTTTGAGAAGGTGACATATCAATTTCTATATGAAGATTACACATATAAAAAATGTGAAGAATCACTAATCAAATTAAAAGATTTCCTCGCGCCTAATGATTTATGAATTGAACGTTCATACGTTCTTTTCTTTTTCATTCATTGAGTCTATTATTTTTGTATGTCTATTGAGATTATCATTCAAATTTTGTTACTAGCCATTGCCTTATCAATGGATGCTTTTGCGGTATCCATTACAGATGGCCTTATTTATCAAGATATCAATAAGAAGAAAGCATTATTCATTGCTTTAACTTTTGGTATCATGCAAGGCTTAATGCCACTTATCGGTTATTGGTTAGTGGAACTCGTGGAGTTTTTAGTTAACGAAGGTAGTGCTGGTTCTGCTTCTAATATCATGTCTTTAGTGGTTGTTTGGACAGCTTTTGCATTATTGCTCTTCCTTGGTTTAAAAATGCTTATAGAGGGCATTATTGATGTTAAAAAGAAAGAAGAAGCAAAGAAAGCGAGAATGTTTTCTTATAAAGAAGTTTTGTTCTTTGGTTTAGCGACATCAATTGACGCTTTAGGAAGTGGCGTTGCTCTCCATTCTGGTTTGTCTAATAACATCACTATCTTTATTCATATATCAATTATTATTGCTATTACTTTTGTTATTTCTTTATTGGGGGTTTTACTCGGCCATAAGATAGAAAAACTACTTAAAGGTAAAGTAGAGATCACTTCTATTATTGGAGGATGTATCTTATTAGCGCTCGCTATTTGGATAGTGTTATCTCACTATTTAGGAATATAAAAAACGCCCCGATGGA
>Ga0247609_10001556_pt1 | contig 26922 bp, 24 predicted proteins | sample 172DNAGHGlowgp2_FD_193487 | JGI IMG/M metagenome (GOLD analysis project Ga0247609, IMG submission 193487) | Sheep rumen microbial communities from Palmerston North, Manawatu-Wanganui, New Zealand - 1728 DNA GHGlow gp2 | ecosystem: Host-associated > Mammals > Digestive system > Stomach > Rumen ...
CAGATACAACACCGCATTTACCAATTCGCGCTTTTCCCATTTGCGTTTTCGCATGTTGACGAACAAGGGCGCAATCACTTCCCATTGCTCATCCGTTAAATCTGTTTCGTATTTTTTTCTCATAATACACTTATTATATCACTTTTTACCCTTTATGAACACCTGTTCTTAGAGTTTCGAGCTGTTCATTGATTTTTTTCAAATTTTCTTCGCGTGTTGCCATATTATCAACCTCCTATTATCTGTGCCTATGCGACCTCATGTTCTTTCTACATTTTTCATCAAATTCTTTTTTCCATTTTACTGCAAATTCAATGCTTGACGGATGAGTTTTATTTTCTCTGTAAAAGAGAGCTATGGCAGTTGCTTCTTCGTGAGTAACAGGCTTGTCACGGTAAAAAAATTCGTCTTTTGCAAAGAAATTATCGATAACTCTTATTCCTGCATTTGTATATGTCACTCTTGGCAGAGAATTCGGCGTGAAAGTGCCTCCTGCGACATGTTCGAGCTGTTCATCGGTAAGAGTTTCGAGATGTTCATTGATTTTTTTGATGTTTTCCTCTCTGTTTGCCATAGTTATCAGTCTCCTTTTAAATTTTTTTGGGATTTTTACGTTGCTGTCGATTCAGCTTGTCCTTTGCGGCTCTGTTTTTTTTTATTTCTGTCCCTTATACGCGGGAAATCCGATTTCGTTACAGATTATAGCAAAAAAATTTTCCGCTCTCAAACGAAAAGCCCTCCGACACGTGCCGAAGGGCTTTTTTGATTACGAAATTAAGCAAAAAACTTTTTCAGACGTTAAATTTCATTTCGCAAGCTTAACTTTGTCGCCGTAAATGGTTTTGAACTCGTCGCGCATAGAAATCGGGTTCCAACCGCGTTTGAGAGCCAAATTCGTATCGCTTACAGCGCGTTTTGAGTTGCCGCGTTCGCGAATCGTGTCATCGCATATCACGAAGAACGACATTGAGCGATATTTGTTATCTTGAAGCGTATATTCGAGCATACCGCTATCGCCGGACGAATTTCCGAACGCGAGCACGGGTTTTTTGCCGATTTTATTCATTATGGAAAAGATTTTTACGGTTTTGGCGTTATTGTAGAGAAGTTTGCCGGAGATGACGATTTTTTCCTTGAAACGGTCGTAAAAATGGTCGCCGGGATTCTCTTTGCCCATATTTGTCGACGTGTAGACGAAATCAGATCCGATAATCCTGTCGAATTGAATCGGAATGACGCCGTCGACGAGTTCGCGGGTAGTTGAAACGCCGCAAGCCGTATCGATGTAGACGTTGAAGCCGTTATTGGTCAAGTACGAAATAATTTCGACCATCGGAAGGTAAAAAGCCTCGCCGCGCTTGAGATTTGTGAAGCCGTCTTCGTCGGTTTGCATGAATTTACGGACGTAAGCGCGATATTCTTCGTCAGTCATGCCGGCATAAACCGCAGTGAGCCCTTCGAGGTAAGATTTGCTTTCGGAAGGCGTTAATTTTTCTTTTGCGTAGACTTTCGGCTGAATTTTCTTGGCAAGGTTGACATATTTCTTCGGCGCGGAGTAATTTTCGTCCTCAAGCACGCGTTGGAAGAACATCATCTCTTGAAAATAGAGCGGAGCGGTTTCGCAGTAAAAAGTTCCGTCCATATCGAAAGTCGCGATACGATCTTCGGGCGGAATGTAGTTTTGACTGCGCGGATTGGTGACATCTTCGACGAATTCGATAATCTTCGCTTTGGTCGGCGAATCGTTGTTCCAGTATTGGAAGTCGGACGCCGTTTGAACGTTAATGGCAGCGACCTCGGCGCGAGTGGCGGCATCGGATACGCCGAACGAGCCCAAAACGATTAAACCCGCAGCGATTGCTGCCAAAATTTTTTTACGCATGATAAAACCTCCTTGAAAGTAATTCGGCGCGATTATACCACGTCGGCAAAAAAAAATCTGCCCGAAGGCAGACAAAAATTTTTTCAGCCGATTTTGACGGTGTGAACGACTTTGTAACCGCGCTCGTCAAGAATTTTTTTTATGTCGTCGAAACCTTCGGGGCGGTCGTCGAGGCGCACAACGAGTTCATAACGATTATTTTTGTGCCGACAAGTGATGAAGCTGTCAATATTGATTCCGTTGTCCGCGAAAATTTTTGTTATCTCAGCCATGACGCCGACTTTGTTGTCGACTTCGAGAGTTAAGCGTGTTTTTCCGCCGATAAGCCCCATAACTTTAATAAAAGTCTTCAAAATATCGGTTGCGGTGATGATTCCGACGACTGCGCCGACGTCCGAGAGCACGGGCAGCCCGCCGACCTTGTGTTGATACATGATTAGGGCGGCTTCTTCGAGTGTTGCGCCTTCGTTTACGGTGATAACCTTGTCGTGCATGATGTCTTTGACTGAAATTTTGTCGAGCAGCGAACGAATTTCAAATTTCGACAGCGTGGTAGCGGGTGAAGGAGCCACGCGCATAATATCGCGGTCGCTGAAGTATCCTACGAGTTTTCCGTTGTCGACGACGAGCATTCTGTGGAATTTGTACTTTTTCATGAGACGATCTGCCTGTTGAATCGTCGCGTCGCTTGAAACGTACACGGGGTGTTTTGTCATTCTTGACGCCACAAACATTTTAATAACCTCCTTGCGATTATCGGCGTGAATTTTTATCGAAAAGCCGTTGCAACTCGTCGAAAGGCAAAATTTTCAAGTGAGCGAGCTTATTTCGTACTTCGCGATACATTTCCAAATCGTCGGCGTCTTCGTTGTCGAGGAGCCAGCGTTTGAGCGCGAACAGCCCGAAAAGGTTGCCGATTTCCAATTCTTCGGGCGCGTCGGGGTAAGGCGGTGTCGTTTTTAAGGTCATTTCGTATTTCTTGATAAAGTTGCGGCGAAAAGTTTCGACCAGCGGGAAGACCAATTTCATTTGCGTCATCCAAATGGCGCGGTCAATGTCCTCGGCAGATTTATGCGACTTGAAGGCGTCCGTGCTCAAAATATTTTCAAAAACGACGGCGGGGTTTTGCAAGAGCGATTCGCCGCGTCGAATGCACGCTACCCCGAATTCGACATCGCCCTCGGTGAGCGCGGATACCAGCTCGGCAAGGTATTGCTTCATGAGATGATTCGCCTTGCCGAATTCCGCCGCGATAAAAATGTTGAACGCAAAGCAATCGTAATCGCTGATTCGTTTCGCGTAGGACAGCACCTCGACGCCCGCCGTGTCCGCGAAGTTCAAAGCGTCGCCGGTCTCCAAAAGGAAGACGCCGCCGCGTTTACCGCCCAAGAATTTGTGATAATCGGCAATGAACGCAAGCCATCGCTTAACCTGCGCGGGCTCGGCGTTGCGAATCCAAATGCAACTTGTGTTTAGCGAAATGCCGGTGCGTTGCGCCAAAAATTTTGCGTAAGCAGTCTCGTTGACGGGGCGGAAGCCGTCCTTTGCCTCGCAAAATTCCTCGAAGACGAATTCGGGCGGTTCGGAAATATTTTCGGCGTCGACGACTTCAATGCTGAGCGTACCGCTTTTGCGCAGTCGCTTATCAAAAACTTCGCGCATCGTGTCAAGCCAAGGAACGCGTTCGGGCAGGCGCAGGACGACGCTTTTGCCGTTGGTCAAGCTGTCTGCCGCGTCGCGAATGAATCTGCGCGGGCTGTTGAATTGTTGCCACCAAATTTTATCCATGCGCCGCCTCCGTCGCCAACTTCAGAAGCGCGTCGTCAACTTCGCTGTGCGTGCCGACAATCCGCAGAATTCTTTGCCGCGAAAACAGATACTTGCCGGCGGGCGTCCTGCGCAAGATGTTCAGTTCGCACAATTCCTGCATGAGCGCATCGACTTTATCTTCGGACGCGGGCAGAAGTTCCTTTTTGACAAGTTCGTAATCGTCCGCCGCCTTAAGCAAATCGCGCGGTTCGTAGCCGTCGACGTTGTTTTGGTTGTAGTAAAGATAAGCCAGCAAATTCGCAATGGAGTGGTAATATTTATCTTTGCCCAAGCCGAGCGTTATTTCGATTTTCGTTTTGATGTCTTCGGTGAAGTCTTTATCGGCGAGAACTTTTTTGATATGGTTTTCGCTGATGGTGTAAATCGGCGTATCGGCGTTGTAGCCCGCGTAGGACGTTTCAAACAACGCCTTGACGAGTTTTTCGCAGTAAAGCTGAATCAGGCTGGGGAAGTAGTTCGCCGTCTCCAAAATCGTCAGAATCAGCGAATCTTTGTTGTTATCGGGGAAATACAAGCCGAGATAGCGCAACGGTACTTCCAAAAGCTTGCGGGCGTCTTCAAGACCGAACGGCTTAATCGTCAGCGATTTGAGCGTCGGCAGAATATTGTTGTCGCTCAAGATTTTTTCGCGTTCAAAGCGGATAATATTGCGCAAGCCGGCAATGACAAACTTGAAACGATTGCCGTTGTGGCTGTCCTGCTGAACTTTGGCGAGCGCGACGATCGGCGCGTAATTACTGTCCGCGCAAGTTTCGATAAATCTGTCGGCTTCGTCGAGCATGAGCAGGAAGTAAGGAATTTTCGGCAGTTCGTCACTTGCAAGGCGATTCCTTATGGCGCGGGCGAGATTTTCCCAATCGTCGGTTTCAAACGGTTCGGCGAAGAATTTTTTGTCGCTGAGTTCGCGGCTGGTGAGCAACGCCGCTTCGGAATAGCCTTTATCAAGGATGTCAAGATAAATGGCGCGTTCGTCGTCGTGCCCGTCGATTTTCCGCGCCGCCATTTTCAGCAACGCGGACTTACCGAGTTGACGACCGCCGCAAACGATATTGACGCCGCCTTGGTTCGTGACTTCGTTTATTTCGGATTCGCGCCCGATGAACATTTCGGGCGGCAACGGGATTTTCGGCGACGAGATATACGGTTGGCAACGGGCGAACGGCATAATCAACGCCATAAGCGTATCGGTGATTCGTTTCGTGCCGAGCTGTTCCGCGCAGTTTTTCAAAAGGTACATAATCGTCACTCTGTCGACGACGGCGAAAACTTTTTCGGTCAAGCTTTTGTCGAGTTTGATTTCTTTGGCGAGACGGCGACGCGTCGGCAAGTCGAGTGCCCAATCGAGCAAAACCAACGTGTGCTTGCGGTTGCCTAGCTCCTTGAACTTGTCGATAAGATTTTTTTCGTCGTAGCGACCGAAAAGGCACGTCACGCGGAAGCCTTCAACCTCCGCGTCCGAGCCGAAGGCGGCTATCGGGTGGCTGTATCTGATTTGCCCGGTGCTGAAAACTTCCACTTGGAAATTTATCGTGTTGGCGGACGAAGAAACTTTCTGAACGATTTTCACGTCGAAGCCGAGCAATTCAAGCAAAGTCTTGATTCTGTCTTCTCCGACGGGATTTGTTATCCAGCTCTTGACGAGATTCAACTTGGCGCGCGAAACTTTGTCATGCGGGAAAATTTTCTTGGCAAGCAAATTCTCCAGCGAATAAGCGTTGTCGTAAACTTTGTTGTAGCAGTCGCTGTAGTCCGAAATAAAACGGCTGAGTGCGCCGGTTTCGTTGTCGTCGAATTTTTTGTACAGGTCGCCTTCGCTGAGCTTGAAAATAAGACTCCGCGCGACAGTGAAGTTTCGCGATTCGATTATGCGTTCGATTTCCGCAACAGCGTCGTTGAGTTCTTCGGCGTCGACGTTGGGCGCGGTCTGTTTGTAAGATTCAATCGTGGCGTACAAATCCTGCTTAAGGACTTCTCCGTGTTCGGCGGCGTTCTGGTCGAGGACATCCTCCCAATGTTTTTTGACGCGGAAGAAGACGCCGTAGTTATCGCTTTGTTGGGCATATTCGTAGCAGTTTTCGACGAGCTGTAAAATTTTTTCCTTGGTGCCTTCGGGCATCATGTCGAATTGACCGTAGCTTTGCGCGAGTTCGAGCCCGCCGATAAAGCTTTCACGTCCGCGCGGCGCGTCCTTGGCAGCACTGCTTACGCATTTTTTCAGGTCGTAATTTTTCGCATCAATGACAGACTTGCCGGTTGTGGCTTTCAAGTAATCGTCAAGCAACTGCGCGGAACCGAAGTCGTCGCCGCCCGCCTCAAAGATTTGTTCGATACGCGCCTCAATCGTCGGCAACTTCGACATTGCGTGCTTTTGAATTTGTTCGGGCAAGCCGTTCTTAGTGCCGTCGGAGATGTTCAGGTCGAAGCGCGGCATATAATCTTTGTCGAGAATCACTTTGTCGTTGCACAAAAATTGCACGTAAAAATATTTGCGGTCGAGCGCATTGAACGAGCCCTTCAAGCGGTCGGCAATCTCTTTGAGCGTCTTATCGAGCACCATACAGCCCGCCGCCGTCAAGCTTTTGTCCTTGAGCGTCTTGGCGAGATTTTTGCGCGCCGCTTCAACTTCGGTCAGGAGTTCCGCCAAAAATTTTTCGTGCTGATTCGTTTCGTTGCCCGAAAGGTTTTCGACGCATTCAATCCACGCGCCGATAATTTCCGCCGCCTGTTCGAGTTTGTTAATCAGCGTCTTGCGCCACGCGCCAACGATGTCGTCACTGCGCGAGGGGTCTTTTGCTTTTTCCCAGCAATCTTCAATCCACGACTGCAACTTTTCCTTGTCAATCGCGCCGTTCTTGCGCAGGAATTTATCGTTCAGGAAATTTTTGACGGAGGTCAACGTTTCTTCGTCCACGCCGTCGGTCGGCGTCTTTATCATGGCGAGGATTTTACAAAATTCGCTGTCGGGGTCGAACAGCAACTTGCGCGTTTTGGTGAACGTGATTTGTTCGCCGTGGAAGTCGCCTTCAAAGACCAGCCGATAATATTCGTTGGCGTCGCGCATGACGACGGCGAGTTTGTCTTTGACTGCCTGCGCGTCCTTTGTGCGGTGTCCCGTGAAATAATCCGCGCCCTTTTTGTTGTCGAGCTTAAAAGATTTCAGATCGCGCATCACTTGCGAAAGGTCGGCATTGCCGCGCAGGCTGTCGAATTTTTTGATGTCGTCGTACAAATTCGGGATGATGTAATCGTATTCTGTGCGGTTGTAGAAAAATGCGCGGAGGGTAGCGGAGATTATCAGCGATTCGTTGAAAGCGTTGTGATTGGCGTCAAACAGCGAAAAAATTTCGTCGGAGCTGTAAACGGCGTCAAGGAGCGGGTCGTCAAGCGCAAAGGCAAGACAGCGATACAACGGCGCGGCGTCGGCATTTTGCAGGCTCAACGTCTTCATGTAAGCCGTCGCGCAGTAAAATTTTTTATCCAAAAGCATTTTGCGAACGACGGGCAAAAATTCTTCGTCGGCATCTTCTTCGTCGTCGAATTCGTCAGCGGGCGGTGCGTCGTCGTCGATTTCTTCAACTTTGGGCGCGGCGTCGGCAGGCGATTCAATTTCGGCAGAAAAATCTTCTGCGGGCGGCTTATCGTCGGGTGCGTCGTCGGCGGGTTGTTCGTCAGCGGGCGGTTCGTCTTCGGCAGATTCGTCGCCGGCAATTTCGTCGTTGCCGAATTCGTCTTCGACGGGCTCGAAAAATTCTTCGGGCGAGATTTCGTCCTCCGTGTCATCCATGTAAAATTTGTCGTCCGCCACCGAATAAAAGTAAACGTCGACGTATGGCGGAATTTCATCGGTCAAAGCCGTCTTGAGCGCGGCGTAAACTCTTTGTGCGTGACCAAGCGTCAAGCCCGCCACAACCACTCGGTCGAAAATCCGCGTCGTCTCGTTCAGATATTGCCGCAATTTTTTCAAGAACTTGTCGCACTCGTCCAAATCGCTCCAGAAACAACCGATTATCAAGCCGCGTTCGTCGCCGATATAAAATTTCCCGCGAAACGCCTGCGGATAAAAATCCGTCGTGACGAACGATTTATCAGCCTCCTGCTCGTACTCGTGAAGCCGAAAGTAAATGGCGCGCGTCAAAGCCGCCCGTGCATCCTCTTCCGGAAAACTCGCGGCGGATATGAAGCCTTTGTGTCCCTTGGTTATCGAATTGATGAATTTTTTGCCGTTGTCACCGCGTACAAAGTCGGCGAATTTTTTCGTCATGCCGTAAAAGCTGCCGAAGTCGCCGAAAGAAAATTTCTGCAGGTAGCCTCTTTTCAGCAAGGACTGCGCAGCGTTTTCAAAAGTTTCGGGCGTGAACTTTTTGGGCGGCGTGACCGAATACGCAACGCACCCGCGCGACGCAGCCATCAAAAGGAGCGGTTGCAGGGAACTCGTGTCGCTGAATTCCAATCTGAAACGCTTGGCGGAAAATTCTTTGTCGCGGTCTTTTTTTTCGACGGTGAAACTTTTTTCCCACGGCGCAAAGTCGTCGTCGACAAGGAGCGCATTGCTTTCGCGCAAGGCTTTGGCGAAGTCGCTTTCTTCGGGTTCGGCGGGGATTTCTTCAACCGGTTCGTCGGCAACGGGCTCGTCGGACTTGAAAACCAATTCGCCGTCGAAAAGCCCCGCGCCTATGAAGTTCACGTCGAAAGAGTCCATGAGTTCTTGAATCGCCAAAATTTTCGTGCCTGTATTGGGAGCGTTCATTGCGTCGATAAATTTCGCGTAAGGGTCGGCGGTCGACTCGGCTTTGGCGTCGAAGACTTTTTTAGCGAACAGTGCTTGCAATTTTTTCCGGTGCCGCGTCAGTATTTTCTGATATTCGGGATTGTCGGTGGTAAGTTGTAAAAATTTTTTCGCTCGACCGTAGACGCTCGTCTCCATGATGTGGATTTCTTCCGCGTCAAGAATTCGTTCCACTTCCGCAAAACTTTCGGGCGGCGGCTCGGCTAAAACTTCCTCGTATAATTTGCGACAGAAATTTTCTTCCTCTATCAAGCTGATCAAAGTGATTCGCGCCGCGTTTAATCGCTCGAACTCCGAAAATTTTTCGTCGTCAAATGCTTTTGTCAGCACAGAAAAATTTTCTTTGAGCGTCGCGCCCAATGTTCGCAATTCCTGCAGCGAATATCGAATCGCGTTGAATTTTTTTATTCGTTCCATGATTGCAAGCCTCCAAACTGCGCGCCGCGTCTCAACCGCCGAGATAAGCTTTTCGGATGTCTTCGCTTGCGGCGAGTTCCTTGGCGTCGCCGCTTATTGTTATGCGCCCCGTCTCCAAAACGTAAGCGCGATTGGCTATCGACAATGCCATATTCGCGTTCTGTTCGACGAGCAAAACCGTTGTGCCAGTCTTGTTGATGTCGACGATTATGTTGAAAATTTCCTTGATTAACAGCGGAGCAAGTCCCATGCTCGGTTCGTCGAGGAGCAAAAGTTTCGGTCGGCTCATAAGCGCGCGCCCCATTGCAAGCATTTGCTGTTCGCCGCCGGAGAGCGTCCCCGCCAACTGCAGGCGTCGTTCCTCAAGGCGCGGAAAGCGTCCGAAGACCATTTTCATATCGGCTTGAATTTCGTCCTTGGTGTCGGTACGCGTGAAGGCACCGAGCTCAAGATTTTCAAGCACGGTCATTTCCGCGAAGATGCGCCGACCTTCGGGCACCTGCGATATTCCTTCGCGAACGATTTTATGCGCCGGCATTCCCGCGATATTGTTGTCCAAAAATTTTATTTCGCCGGTCTTGGGCTTGAGCAAACCCGAAATGGTTCGGAGCGTCGTTGATTTGCCCGCGCCGTTCGCGCCGATAAGCGTAACGATCTCGCCTTCGTCGACGGAAAGGCTTATGCCTTTTATCGCGTGAATCGCGCCATAGTAGACGTTGATGTCTTTGACTTCAAGCATTGCCATAAGCAAAACTCCTTACTTGTCGTGTAGAGCGACGAATCGCTCAATGTCGTTGAAATACTTAAAGTTGTCGTGAATCTTGTCGAGGCTCCAATCCCACCACTTGATTCGCAACAACGATTCGATAACGTCTTCGGAAAAGCGGAACTTGATAATCTTTGCGGGGTTGCCGCCGACGATGGCGTAGGGCGGGACGTTCTTGACGACCACGCTGTCCGAAGCGACGACCGCGCCGTCACCGATAACGAGCGGCTTGTTCGGGTTCGTGCACTTCAATTTACAGTCGTGTCCTATCCAAACGTCGTTGCCGATTAAAATCTTGCACACGCCCTGCGGCGGACGAAATTCAGCGGGGAATTGCCAATCCAGATGCGTATACGTTCCGACGTTTTTATAATTATGTTCGCCGTTTTCACCTAATCTGAAAATCGTTTCCCACGCGATTGACGAAAAATGCCCGACAGATATAAATCCGTCGCCCGGAATTGTTCCGCGTTCGATGTAACTTTTTCTGCCGACAGCAAGAATTGTGCCGGCATTTTTAAAGCCGTAAATTTGAGGATGAATCATGTAAGTGTTGGCTTTAAAAGAATTTTTATCCAGAACGCCGTAAGCGACGCCTTCGTTGAGCAGGCGCGGAAAGTCGAGCGATTCTACTTGAAAAACACGCCCGTCGATGATTCGGTTGCGCGGGACGCCTTGCGCCTCCAAAAACTTCATGCGCCGATAAAAATCATTGCGCGAAGAAATTATCGCCAGTTCAAAATTAACCCCCCCCCCACACGGTTTGCCGTCCGCGTCGACGAGTGCGACACCTTTATCGCTGAGGACGGCAAAGGCGACGATCTCAAGATTACCGCGTTGCACTTCGCGGGCGTAATGCGGCTTAAGTTCGTTGAACATGTCGTCGACGCCGAAGATTAAAGTTTTGTACGCCATTTAGTTAATCGCCTCCGCTCCGAGGTAAGCGCGAATGACTTCGGGGTTGTTCTGAATTTCAGCGGGCGTGCCGTCGGCGATAATCATGCCGTATTCAAGGACGTAAATGCGTTCGCAAATGCCCATGACCAAGCTCATGTCGTGTTCGATAAGCAAAACCGTCAGCCCGAATTGCTTGCGGATCCAGCGAATCATTTCCATAAGTTCCTGCGTCTCTTGCGGGTTCATGCCAGCGGCGGGCTCGTCAAGTAACAAAAGTTTCGGCTTGGCGGCAAGGGCGCGGGCTATCTCCAGTCGACGTTGCGCGCCGTAGGGAAGATTCTTCGCGACCTCGTAAGCGTGTTCGTCAAGCTTGAAAATTTTCAGCAGATTGAGCGCGTCGTCCGTAATAGATTTTTCCTCGCCGAAGTAGCGACCCATGCGAAAAACCGTTTCAAGCAAGCCGTACTTAACGTGGCAGTGGTAAGCGATTTTAACGTTGTCAAGGACGCTCAGCTCGCTGAACAGGCGGATGTTTTGGAAGGTGCGCGCAATGCCCCGCGTCGTGATTTCGTAAGGCTTGAGCCCGACAAGCGACTTACCGTCGAAGGTGATTTCGCCCGTCGTGGGCTTGTAGACGCCCGTTATCAGATTGAACGCCGTCGTTTTGCCCGCGCCGTTGGGTCCGATAAGCCCGATAAGTTCGCCCTTGTCGATGTAAATGTTGAAGTCAGAAACGGCCTTGAGCCCGCCGAAGACTTCGGACACGTCGACCGTCTCAAGCAGATGTTTAGTGTTTGCCAACTTTCGCGTCGCCTCCTTCGCCGATAATGCCTTCGACTTCCTCCATGAGTGCCAAGCGTTCTTCGACACGCTCGGTCAGCCGCTCTTGCCGATTTGAATCGACGTTGAGCAGCTCGCAAATGTTTTCCAAGATTTTCAGGACAGTAGCCGCCTTGTCGTCGGGAATGCCCGCGATTAAAGCGATTGCCCGTTGTTTAGCCTCCGTCATGTTGACGCCTCCTTCGTGCCCGATAACTTGTCGAGAATCTTTTTAATCGGCGCGACGTTAGTCAGCTCCATGTAGCCGAAAAGACCTTGCGGGCGATAGAACATCATCAAAATCAGTGCAAGCGCGTAGATAATCATGCGCGCTTCGGGGAAGGACGCCAACGCCGCCGATATGAACGTCACGACGAACGCGCCCGCGATTGAACCGGTGATTGAGCCCATGCCGCCCATAACGACCATTATCAGATAGTTGAACGACGACAGGAACGTAAACGACGTGGGGCTTATCAGATAGAATTGGTGCGCGAACAAGCCGCCTGCCACGCCCGCGAATGCCGCGCCCAACGTGAATGCCATGACTTTGTACTTGGTAGTGTTGACGCCCATTGCTTCCGCCGCTATTTCGTTTTCGCGTATCGCAATGCACGCGCGCCCGTGCGACGAGTTAACGAAGTTTTTGATAAAGAACAGCGTCACCAACATCACGAAGAAAACCCACGTGAAGTTTGTCAAGTGCGGAATGCCCTTGAAGCCCGCCGCGCCGCCGACGTAATCGATATTCATTATGACGATTCGGATTATCTCGCCGAGTCCCAACGTCGCGATGGCAAGATAGTCGCCGCGCAGGCGCAGGGTCGGCAGTCCGATTAAAAAGCCCAAACAGCCCGCCGCAATCGCGCCGAGAATTAAAGCGGCAATCAGTGGCAACCCGAATTTTACCGTAGCTACGACGCCGACGTAAGCACCAACCGCCATGAAGCCCGCGTGCCCCAACGAAAATTGTCCCGTGTAGCCGTTAATCAAGTTCAGGCTCACCGACATGATTATGTTGACGCAAATCAAAATGATGTTCAGCTCCCAAAACGAGCCGATAACTTTCGCGCTTATCATCGTCTGCAACACGCCGTAAAGCACCAGCCCGAAGACAAGCATTATCAAATCGCGTTTCCTTGCTGAGTTCATATCGTCACACCTTTTCGTTCGTGTTCTTGCCGAAGAGACCGCTGGGCTTGATAAGCAAAACCAAAATCAAAATCGCGAACGCCGCCGCGTCACGGAACGTGGACGACAAAAAGCCCGCGACCAACGCCTCGACGACACCCAAGACTATGCCGCCTATGACCGCTCCGGGCAAAATGCCTATGCCGCCGAGAACAGCCGCGACGAACGCTTTCAACCCCGGCATAATGCCCATAAGCGGGTCAATCGTGTTGTAGTAGACGCCGACCAAGACGCCCGCCGCCGCCGCCAACGCCGAACCTATGCAGAACGTCATTGAAATAACTCTGTCCGAATCGACGCCCATAAGCTGCGCGGTCTCCGTGTCAAAGCTCGCCGCCCGCATTGCCTTGCCGAGTTTCGTTTTTTGGACAATGTAAGTCAAAATCGCCATAAGCACGATCGTTATGCCGAGAATCAACAGCTGTTGCCCGTTGATTATGAAGCCGCCGAGGTTGAACGAAATATTCGGCATGACTTCGGGGAACGTGCGCGGTGTCGGCGTGACGAAATACATGCTGGTGTATTCAAGGAAGAACGACACGCCGATTGCCGTTATCAAAAGCGAAATGCGCGGCGCGTGACGGAGCGGCTTGTAAGCGATTCTCTCGACCAACATGCCCAGTACCGCCGTCAGTGCCATTGAAATAAGGAGCGCGGGGAAAATTGATAAGTGCCCGATCGTGACTGCCGCGAAGCCGATATACGCACCGACCATGTAAACGTCGCCGTGCGCGAAATTTATCAGCTTTATGATACCGTAAATCATCGTGTAGCCAAGAGCGATAAGCGCGTAGATGCTGCCCAAGCTCACGCCGTTTATCAACTGCTGAACGAGTTGATGCGCAAAGTCCATAAAAAAACCTCCCTGAAAAATTTTCAAGGAGAATTTTAACGTTTTATCGCAACATTGTCACGCGTTATTTTTTTTATCAATATGCGGCAATCGCCGCGTTCAATTCGTCGGGCGTCATTAACGCTTATTATTGAGCGTCGTTGCGCTCGGCAGCTTCGGGCGAAATGGGCGCGATTTTCGTGCGGAGCGAACGCGCACCGTCTTTGGTCTCGATGACGACGATGCCCTTAATCGGGTTGTGCGTCGCGGCGTCCATTGTGATTTTGCCAGTGCCGACTTGCAAATCGGTTATGCCCTCGATGTTGTCGCGAATCTTTTGGGAATCGTTGCCGCCCTTTTCAATGGCGTTGACAAGCATTTTGCCCGCGTCGTAGCCCAGAGCCGCGAAGACGTTCGGGTCGTTGTTGTATTCGGCTTTGTAAGCTTGAATAAACGGCTGAACTTCGGCGTCGCCCTCGAAGTAGTGCGTACAGAAGAAAGTATTGTTGAGCGCGTCCTTGCCGGCGATGTCGATAACTTTGCTGTCGTCCCAACCGTCGGTGCCCAGAATCGTGGCGGTTATGCCGAGTTCGCGAGCCTGTTTGACGATTTTGCCGACTTCCTCATAGTAGGCGGGGACGAAGATAACATCAGCGTTCGCGGTCTGAATTTTTGTCAGCGCGGCTTTGAAGTCTTGATCTTTGGCAAGGAAAGCCTCTTCCATGACGACCGTACCGCCGTCAGCCTCGAAACGTTCCTTGAAGATTTTGCCCAGACTCTTTGAGTAATCGGAGCTGGAATCCAGATAAAGAACAGCGGTGTTAGCCATCAAGTCTTTGCGGGCGAATTGCGCCATGACTTCGCTCTGTTGCGGGTCAATAAAACACGCGCGGAAGATGTAAGGCTTAACCTTGCCGTTCTCGACAGTGACGTCGGGATTTGTCGCGGCGGGCGCGATAATCGGAACCATGTTGTCCGTCGCAACCTGCGATTCGGCAATGACGTTGGCAGTGACGGCGGGACCGACAAGCGCAACGACTTTGTCATCAGAGATCAATTTGGTCGCGGCATTTACGGATTCGGCAGCCTCGGATTTTGCGTCCGCCTCAACGATTTTAATTTTCTTGCCGTTGATGCCGCCCGCGTCGTTGACTTCTTTAATAGCAAGCTTGAGACCGTTGTTGGCGTTCGCGCCGTATTGCGCGTGGTTGCCCGTCAGCTCGAAGTTCGAGCCGACAACAATTTCGTCGCCCGTCGCCTTTTGACCGCCGCCGCCGGCAGAGTCGCCGCCGCCGCAGCCCGTAAACAGCGTGCTTGCCAAAATCCCGCAAGCGATCATTGACGCCAATCTGAATTTCTTTTTAGAGAAGAACATTCTACGAAACCTCCAAAAAAATTTTGTGACGTTGGAAACTTCCGCGCAAGTATATTTTAACGCGTGTCAAACGTCAAGGTTTTTTGGGGACGAGTTTTGTGTTATAATCAACAGCATTATGATACGTCGGTAAATATTTTCGGAGGAAAAATTTTTGAACTCAACCATCACAAAAATCGAAGCGGGCTCACTCGCCGAAGAGCTTGAACTCGCGGCGGGCGATAAAATTTTGCAAGTCAACGGTCACGCGCCGCTTGACATCATCGACTTGAGTTTTCTGCTTGCCGAAGAAGAAATCGAACTTTTAATCGAACACGCCGACGGCGAACGCGAAATCGTCGCCTTTGAAAAGGACGTGGACGAAGAACTCGGCGCGCAATTTGAATCGGCGGTTTTTGACGGCGTTCGGCGTTGCAAGAATCACTGCGTCTTTTGCTTCGTCGACATGATTGCGCCGAACATGCGTCGCACGCTGTCAATCAAGGACGACGATTATCGGCTGTCATTCCTGTTCGGCAATTTCATCACGCTGACGAACTTGACTGCCAAAGATTTTCGCCGCATAAAAAATTTTCACCTGTCGCCGCTGTTCGTTTCCGTGCACAGCATGAATCCCGAACTGCGCGCCAAAATCCTGCGGACGCCGCAGGCCGCACATATTAATCGTCAACTCGACGAACTGGAGCGGGCGGGCGTCGAATATCACACGCAAGTTGTTTTGTGCAAGAATTTGAACGACGGCGCGGAGCTTGACTTCACGATAACGGAAATTCTCAAACGTCGACCGCACGCGCAAAGCTTGGCGATAGTGCCCGTGGGCGTGACGCGCTACCGCCGCGACAAATTCCCGCTGAATCAATTCGACAAAGATTCGGCGGCAAAAGTCATCGCGCAGGTTGAACGCTTCCAAAAAAAAATTCGCGCGGAGACCGGGCGAACGTTCGTCTATTTGGGCGACGAATTTTATTTCCTTGCCGAGCGCGACTTCCCGCCCGTCGAACACTACGACGACTTCCCGCAAATCGAAAACGGCATCGGCATGACGCGCAACTTCGTCGAAGAATTCAACGCGTCGACAACCTGCGCGGGCGATATTTCGATTGATGTGATTTGCGGTACGTCGATTGCCAAAGTCTTCAGTCAAATGACTGCCGATTTGCCGAACGTGCGAATCCTTCCCGTCGTGAATAAATTTTTCGGCGAGCGCGTCAACGTGTCGGGCTTGCTGACGGGCGGCGACATAATCGACGCGCTCAAAGCGGCAGGCGGCTCTTGCGACAAAATTTTGATTCCGGCGACGGCTCTCAAGGCGGGCGAAGAAATTTTCCTCGACGACGTGACGCTTGACGATTTGCGAAAACTTTTCGCGCCCGCGCAGATTATTCCGATTCACGACGGCGCAGAATTCAGACGAAACTTGGAGGGGATTAAATGAGCAAACCGATTGTTGCGGTCGTGGGGCGTCCCAACGTCGGCAAGTCGACGCTGTTCAATCAAATCGGCAAGCGGCGGCTGTCGATTGTCGACGATATGGCGGGCGTCACGCGCGACCGCATTTACATGGACGCCACTTGGCTTGACCGTGACTTCACGCTGATTGATACGGGCGGCATTGAAATTAAGACCGCCGATAAAATGTTGACTTCGATTCGGGCGCAGGCGAAGATTGCCGTCGACGAGGCGGACGCGATAATTTTCGTCGTTGACGGGCGCGCGGGCTTGACTGCCGACGACGAAGCCGTTGCCAAATTCCTGCGCGGCGCGGACAAGCCGATCGTCCTTGCCGTGAACAAAATCGACACGCCGCAACTGGAAAGCGAACTCTACGAATTTTACAACTTGGGCTTGGGTGAGCCTATTGGCATTTCGGCAAGCAATGCGCTGAACTTGGGCGACCTGCTTGACGCCGTGGTTAAGACTTTCCCGTCGAACGACACCGAAGCCCGCGACGAAGACGAAATTCGAATTGCGGTTATCGGACGCCCGAACGTCGGCAAATCGTCACTTGTCAACGCCATGCTCGGCGAAGAACGCGTTATCGTAAGCGACATCCCCGGCACGACCCGCGACGCAATCGACACGCATTTTTTTATGGACGGCACGAAATTCACGCTGATTGACACGGCGGGTATGCGGCGCAAGTCAAAGATTGATGAACCCGTCGAACGTTACAGCGTGATTCGTTCGCTCAGGGCGATTGACCGCGCGGACGTCGTGTTGATGTTGATTGAGGCACCCGTCGGCGTCACGGAGCAGGACAAAAAAATTGCCGGCTACGCGCACGAGTCGGGCAAGGGTTGCGTTATCGTCGTCAACAAGTGGGACATTTTCCCGAACAAGCACGACCGTTCGACCAATCGATTTACGGACGACCTGCGCGAGCGGCTCGGCTTCCTGCAATACGCGCCCGTCGTCTACACTAGTGCTTTGACCGGACAGCGCGTCGAACGCGTGACGGAGCTTGTCAAGTTCGTCGCCGAACAACAGTCAATGCGCATTCAAACGAGCGTTCTCAACGAATTGATTCGCGACGCCGTTGCTGTCAATCCGCCGCCGTCGAAAAAGGGCAAGGCTGTTAAAATTTTCTTCGTGACGCAAGCAGACATTCACCCGCCGCGATTTATCATCTTCGTCAACGAGCCGGAGCTGTTGCACTTTTCGTACCTGCGCTTTATCGAAAACCGACTGCGCGAGAGTTTCGGCTTCGAGGGAACGCCGTTAAAATTTGTCGTCCGCAAACACAATCAAAAAGACGACGATCAATAAAAAAATTCCCCGCCGCTCCGAAGAGTGACGAGGATTTTTTTTATGCAAGCGATGCGCCGAATTTTTCAACAATATCTTGGCTGTCGCGGTCTGAAACAGACCTGCCCGTGAGTTCTTCAATCTTGTTGAGAATTTTTTTTGCTCTGTTGACAATGAAGGCGTCGAAATTATCTGCGCGGCAAAGTGCGGCGTCAGCGAAGTGCGTTTCAAAAAAGTTGTCAACGTTTGTGCCGGAGTGTCCCGATTTGTCTGCAAGTTTTTTCATGTAATCCCTTGGCGCGTTGGAGCCGATTATTTTGTTCGTCTTGCTCGAAATCGGTGTCCTGTTGGCAACGCTGTCAGCGGCGTCGGCGTTAAAGCCGCGTGACTCGCAATATTTTTTCGGGAAGATGTGATGAACGTCGATACTTTCCATGAAAGCCGCTTCGGTGCTCATGATGTCGCCGGTTAGAAAATCTTTCGCGTGGTTTCTGAAAATCACCGACATGATGCCCTTGTAAGCCGCCGAGGATTTCGTCTTCAAAAACAACAACCGTGACGCGCTCATTTGCGTTTCAGTGATTATTTTCGGAAGTGCGCCCGCTTCGAACCAAGCTATAACTTCCGAGACATCCCGCCCGTAGCGAGTTTCCTGCGCCGCTCGATAAGATTCGCCGAAGACGCCGCACCAATACCATTGTTGAATTTTTTTCGTTATCAGGGTAATGTCGCGCAGTTTCGATTCCGCATAAATCGCCGCCAGAGGAATTAATTGCGTCGGGTAAGGAAGATATGTTTTCGTCCTTATGCATTGCCCGTCAAGAAATTTCGCCGCCGCCAAGAAACCCTCGACGATACAATCTTTGTACTTCAAATAGTCGGAGCCTTGCAAGTCCAAAATTTCTTCGCGCCCGCAGCCGACAGATTTTTGCTTGCCGGCGCGATAATTTTCGTAGCTTACAAGAAGCGTCAACGCTGTGACAAAATGCGTCGAATTCACAACCGACAGCACGGAAGCATTTTGAACTTCCTTAAATTTTTCCTGAATTTGCCGCCAATCTTCAGGGAGATTTATTCGACCGCCCTTGCCGTTGAGGCAAGCCGCCAAAATCGCCGTCAGCAATTCAAAAACCGTCAACTCTGTGCCGCCCGTGTTCACTTTCTCGAAAATCTTGCAAACCACCGCTATCGGCGTAGTTTTTTCAAGCTCAACGTAAATGACGTCGTAACTTGAACACGCTTTTATAATCCGCTTGTTAAACTCTTTGGCGAGTACAGTGTCCGAAAAGGGACTCGAATTGTAATTTAAAATCCAATCTTCGTCTGCCCAATCGCTGTCCAAAAGCTGATTCAAAGGGAACATATTTGCGGCGTATTCTTTTTCGGGCGTCGACAAGTCCAAAGTGTTGCCATTCACTTTCGTTATCTTGGTGTCCGCCGGTACGGAAATAATCATATCCTCGACGTTGACGGAATTCTTTATCGACTCAATCGCCTTTTTCATGTCAACATAATAATAACACTCGTTGCCGTCGGAAAATTTTACCGGTTTTTGAGAACGAAGCGCGCCGTAGAGTGAAGTCAGCCGCTGTTGCCCGTCAAGGACAAGAGCACTTGGTTTGGCAGAAGTTGTAACGCCTTCTATCGGCTTGCAGAAAAAATCTGTACTGTTGGCGGCATATTCCAAAAGCATGATAGAATTTATGGGGAAGCCGCGAATTACGCTTTCGATTAACGATTTGATTTGCTCGTCGCTCCAAACCCAATTGCGCTGGAAGTCCGGGATTTGCAATTCGCCGTTGCCGATTTTGTCTGCCAACTGTTTGAGATGAAAACTGCCGGGTTTCAATAAAATTCCTCCTCGTCACATATTGAAAATATTTTTAAAGATTTTATCACGGCGGGCATAATAAGTCAAAAAAATTGCCGACACGAGCAAACAATAATAAATGCGACGCCAATCAATAACGAATTCGTATTGCCAAAAATTTTTACTGTGATATACTTCGCGCTGTTCCAAAGGATTGGACGACGAAGTTACAACAGGAGGCAATACCCATGAAGAAATTTTTCAAAGACGGTGCTTTTGCAATCGGCGCGGGCGCATTTGCTTGCGCGCTGGCAGCAGGTATGGCATTCGTCTACGCCATGGATAAATTCATTTGAAATCAAGATAACGCTTTTTAAAAATCCCTCCCCAAAAAAATTCCCCGCCGACAGAAATCGGTGGGGAGTTTTTTTATTTCAAGTTGTCGCGACCTACGACCGAGCGACCCGTGAGCCGTTCTATCGCGTCGAAGATTTTGTTCGCCCTGTTGACGATGAAGGCTTCGAATTTATTTGCGCGGCAAAATGCGGCGTCGATGAAGTGGCGTTCCAAAATTTCGTCGACTTCCGCGCTTGAAAGCCCCGTCCTACGTTCAATTCTGCCAAGGTAAATGCTCGGAGGATCGCCGCCTATTATGCGATTGGTGCCCTTCAGAATCAGCGTTTTGTTGGCAATGCTGTCGTATCGGGCTTTCGGGAAGCCGCGCGCGTCACAATATTTTTTCGGGAAAATGTGGTGCACTTCGACGCTTTCGGCGAAACTTACTTCGGAACTCATATTTTTGCCCGCAAGAAAGTCCGTCGCGCCGTTTTTGAGAATCAGCGAAATCATTCCTTTATACGCCGCCGAACGAATACTGATGTCTTTGACGTAACGCGAACCCTGACCGTCTTTGTAGGATTCGCTGAACACGCAACACCAATACCACTGACGAATTTTCGGGCGTCGACAAGTCCAAATTTATGCCCCTTGCTTTGAGCTTGCGGCTCGGCGGCACGGAAACAATCAAATCCTCAACGTCGGAAGAATTTTTTACGGAATCAATCGCATTCGCCATGTTGACGTAATAAAAAAATTTTTTGCCGCCCTTGGCAATGTTGACGGGTTTGTCGGAGAAAAGCGAAGTCAGCCGCTGTTGCCCGTCGAGAATCAAATAGCGCGGCGCGACGTCGGATTTGCCCGCGCCTTCAATCGGTCGGTAAGCGAACGTCAAATTATCCGTGTCGCATTCAAGCAGGAGGATTTAATTTATCGGGAAGCCGCGAATCACGCTTTCGAGCAGCGATTTGATTTGATCGTCGCTCCAATCCATTTGCGTTGGAAATCGTGCAGTTGAATCGCGCCGTCCTTGATTTTCCGCAACAAATCTTCGATGTTAAGTTTTTTTGCGTCCATTGTCGTCCGCCCTTTGCAAGATTAATTGCCGCAAATTATAACCGGGGGGAAATTTTTCGTCAAACGCAGGCGCGTCGCGTTTTCTAACGCCGTCTTAACGTCAAACTTATCTGAGGCTAAGATTGGACGCGTATCCTGTCAAATACGGTCAAACAATAACGAACTCGAAACGAATCAATAACGATTGCGCATTGCCAAAAATTTTTCACGTGTTATAATGCGCGCTGTTCCAAAGGAGTGGACATCAAACGAAAAGGAGGCAACCATTATGAAGAAATTTTTCGTAGCAGGCGCAGTGATATTGCCCTTCAGCGCGTTGCCGGTCATCGGGTTGATATTCTTCTACGGTCTCGAAAATGTTTTCTGAATCGAAGCCGCAATCGCAATCGCTTAGGCAAGGAGGCAACAGTTGTGAAAAAACTCTTCCACGACAGTGTTCTCGCGGTGAGCTTGGGGCTTTTTGTAAGTTCACTGACGATCGGTCTGGCACTCGTCTACTTTATCGATAAGTTTCACTAAGACCGATTTACTTCCCGGTTTTGGCGAAGGAGTCGGCGGCGGCTCGACAGAGCGTCGGTCGTGCAGTAATTCCTTCGCATTGCAATACAGGCTTTAAAAATCCCTCCCCAACTGAAAATCCCCCGTCGCACGACGCAACGGGGGATTTTTCTTGCCGAGTTGGAAATTATTTCTTTTGACGTTCACAAACTTGGTTGCCGACGGTGCAACTTGTTTTGCACGCCGATTGGCACGAGGCTTGGCATTCGCCGCAACCGCCCGTTTGGCGCGTCGCCTGCAGTGTCGGCTTGTTGACTGTCTTGATGTGTTTCATTTGTATCAGCTCCCAAAAAATTTTATCGTGTGCGGTCGACGACGAAGTCCGCAATTTGTTCCAAGGCAAGGCTTACCGAAATCGTAAGTGTGAGCGGCAAATTCACCCGCGCAGATTCGATATGAGCCTCCGCCCGCGTGCGGCAGTAGTCAACCGCGTCCGCAGCTTGAATGATTTTAATGGCGGCGTCGATGTCGGCGTTCGTGACGGAGCCGCGCGTGACAAGTTCGCGCAACACGTCAGCCTCGTCGCTTACGTCGAGAGCACGAATCACAGGCAAGGTTATCACGCCGCTTTTGAGGTCGCCGCCGTGCGGTTTGCCCGTGACTTTTTCGTCGCCGAAGAAGTCCAACAGGTCATCGATAATCTGGAACGCAAGCCCCAAGCCGGAGCCGTAAGCCGTAAGGTTGTCGACTTCGCGTTTGTCCATATCGGCAACGATCGCGCCGAGCCGGCAACAACTTGACAAAAACACCGCCGTCTTGAGATTTATGCGCGTGTAGTATTCGGCGAGGGTCGGCACTTCAAAAAGCGAACGGTCTTGCATGATTTCGCCCACGCAAAGATTTTTGACTAGCTTTGACAAAATCAGCTGAACCTGCGCACCGTAGTCATTTTCCGCCACCAGTTGAAACGCTTTGGCGAAAAGATAGTCGCCGACGAGAACCGCGATTTGCGCGCCGTATTTGGCGTTGGCAGTTTCGACGCCGCGCCGTTTCTTCGACGTGTCTATAATGTCGTCGTGAACGAGGCTTGCCGTGTGAATCAGCTCAAGTGCGGTCGCAAGCGGCATGGTTTTTTCGAACGGGCAAGAGCCTTTGGCGTTGGCGCACAACAGGAACAACATCGGACGCAATCTTTTGCCGCCCTTAATCAGCGGCGCGCACGCTTCGTAAATAAACGAATCGTCCGCGATTGACCGTTCGATTTGCTCCTCAAGCACGCGTAAATTTTTTGCCGCAACGTCGTTCAATGCCGCCACGAAATTCAAACGTCTCACCTGCCGAAAAAATTTTCCGCAATTTTATCACAGCGCGAATCAAAAGGCAATTACAGATTATTCGTTGCCGAAGAATTCGTTTTCAGCCGCAAGGCAAAGCATGTGATAAATCGGCAGGTGGAATTCTTGAATCGTGTGCGACGAATCGGCGGGCACGCAAATCGCAATATCGGACTGGTGACGCAATCTGCCGCCGCGCCGTCCCGTCATCGCCACGACCGTTATCCCCATAATTTTGGCGACTTCCACGGCGAAAAGCACGTTATCGGAATTGCCCGAAGTCGAAATGGCAAGCAAAACGTCGCCGCGCCGTCCGAGCCCGAAAACTTGTTGCGCGAAAATCAAATTCGCCGCTCTGTCGTTGGCAAAGGCAGTAATCAGCGCGGTCTCGCCGACCAAACTCACGGCAGGCAACGCGCTTTGAAGATTCGCCTTAAAATATTCAACGTCGGAAGGGAAAAGCTCCTGCGCCCGTTTGACGAAATCGGGATTGAATTCCTCAATCCTGCGCGGCAACATAAAACCTTTCATCATCTCGCCGACAATGTGCATGGCATCCGCCGCGCTGCCGCCGTTGCCGCAGGTTATCAGCTTGTTGCCGTTGCGAAAGCCGTTGCAAATCGCTTCGACCGCCGCAAAAAGACTGCCGCGACAAATTTCCAGCGCGGGGTAGCGTTTAATCAGTTCGTCGATTTTACTTGCTGTGCCTGTCTTAATGGTAATCGCTCCTTTGCATTAAAAAGACTGCCGCCCGCTTGTATGGCCGACAGTCGAAAAAATTTATGCCGTGAATTATTTTACGTCTACAACGATGTCCGCCTCGTCGTCGCTTTCAACGATTTTTGCGCCTTGGGCATTGAGAATCAACCTGATAGCCGCGCAGAGAGTTTTGTCGTCGCCGACGACCGCCGCCGTCTTGCCGCTGAGTGCCGCCGCGTCCGCCTCGTAAATGGCAATTTCGTCGCCGACGCGGAATTTCGGAATCGGCTTGTCTTCAACGTGCACTGAGCCTTCAAGCAAGTCTTCCCGGTCGTCGTTGAATTTGATTACGATGTGACCGAGACTTTTGATGTTATTGTTGACTTCGCCGCCGACATTGAGGATTTTGAATTCGGCGTCCGCGATTCTGAGCACGTCGCCGGCTTTGATTGTGTCGGTAAGTTGGTTGCCGCTGTGCAGAACCGAGAAGTCGCGCAATTCGGGCAGAACCATGGATTCGTCAAAGATAACCATCATCTTGACAAGACCCGTAAATTTAGAGACCTCGCCGCCGATGCCCACGATTTTGGTGCTGTAGTATTTTTTCGTCATTGAAAGCCCTCCTGTAACCCAAATGAACTCTTCAACAATTTTAGGCTTGAATTCTGCAAGCCGTCAATTAATCCTGCCGCCGTTGAGAAAAATTTTGCCGCGTGTTATAGTTTCTTCAAAAACTCACGGGGGAATGAACTTGACAGAATTATTGGCACCGGCAGGCAATTTTGACGCGCTCAAAGCGGCGGTGGAAGCGGGCGCGGACGCCGTTTACCTTGCGGGCGAAAAATTCGGAGCACGAGCCTACGCCGAAAATTTCGCGGGCGAAATGCTTGCCGAGGCAGTCAAATTTGCTCATCTGCGCGGCGTCGCCGTTCACGTCACGGTTAATACGATCGTCGCCGATTCGGAGCTTGACGAGTTCGCGGCTTACATAAAATTTTTGCGGCGAGCAAATGTCGACGCGTTGTTGGTTCAAGATTTGGGCGCGGCGTCCGTCGCAAAGTCTGTCTCGCCCGAAATCCCTTTGCACGCATCCACGCAGATGACGATTCACAACGTCGCGGGCGTCAAGGCTTTGGCGGAACTTGGCTTTGCCCGCGCAGTCTTAAGTCGCGAACTGACGCTTGTCGAGATTGAAAAGATTTGTCGCGAATCGCCGATTGAAACCGAAATTTTTATTCACGGCGCGCTGTGCGTGTGTTGGTCGGGACAATGCCTGATGAGTTCGCTTATCGGCGGGCGGAGCGGCAATCGCGGACGTTGCGCGCAACCGTGTCGCCTGCCGTATGAACTCGTCGACGCGAACGGCAAAAATCTTTTGAACGCCGGCAAGTATCTTCTTAGCCCGAAAGATTTAAATACGCTTGAATTGTTGCCGAGGTTGGTCGAAACGGGCGTTACGAGTTTGAAAATCGAAGGGCGCATGAAACGTCCCGAATACGTCGCCACGGTCGTCAAAGTTTATCGCGACGCGTTGGACAAAAAATTTTCCACGCCCGAAGACCGCCGCAAGCTCGCGCAGATTTTCAATCGCGACTTCACGACGGCTTATCTTGAAAAAAATCCCGGCAAAAATTTAATCAGCGACAGCAAGCCGAACAATCGCGGCGTTTTAATCGGGCGCGTCGTCGAGGTCGGACGCGACAACGTTGTTTTGAAGTTGAGTAACGAATTACACATTGGCGATCAAGTCGAGATTTGGGTTAAGGTCGGCGGACGCGTGACGTTCACTGTCGAAAGCTTTGACTTGAACGGCGACTTGTGCACGGTTGCGGCTCCGACGAAGGGCGTGCGCGTGCACGACAGGGCGTTTAAGATTTTCGACGCGGAACTGACTGCCGAGGCGCGAAAATATTTCACGGGCGCGGCGGTAAGGCGGATTGGCGTTGCGGCTGACGTTCGCGCTGAGCTTAGTGAGCCGCTGACTTTAATGCTGACCGACGCCGACGGTAACGTTGCAACTGCGCGGACGAATTTTATCGCCGAGCCCGCCTTGAATCGCCCGCTGACTGTCGACACGTTGCGCAAGCAAATCGGACGCTTGGGCAATACGATTTTCGCGTTGGAAAAGTTCACCGCCGCCGTCGCCGACAACTTAATGGTGCCGATAAGCGAACTCAATGACGTGCGCCGCCGAGCCGTCGAAGATTTGGAACGTCAACGCCTTCAGAAATTCAAGCGGGTAAATATTTACCCATGTGCCGAAAAAATTTTTGAGCCCTGCACGAACGCAAATGACGCGACGAAACTCGTGAAACTCGTTGCGCATGTCGACACGCTTGAAAAGTTGATTGCGGCTTTGGACGCGGGCGCGGACGAAATTTTATACGGCGGCGAAACTTTCACGAACCGCCCCGTAAAAAATTTTTCGGAGGCGATTGAACTCGTGCACGCGCGCGGGAAAAATTTTTCACTTGCGACGCCGCGTATCGTACGCGAAGACGAAATGCTCGCGCTTGAAAATATTTTGTCCGCCGAAGCCGACGCCGTTTACGTCCACAATCTCGCGACGCTGAGCCTTGCGAAAAAATTTTCAGCCGCGCAGATTCGTACGGATTTTTCGTTGCACGTCTTCAACGGCGTGACGATTAATTTTTTGGCGGGCTTGGGCGTTGCAGGCGTGACGCTTTCGCCCGAACTGAACTTGACGCAAATCAAAGCCCTCGCGCAAAAATCGCCTTTGCCCGTCGAGTGTATCGTTCACGGTCGCCACGAGCTGATGATTTCGGCTTACTGCGTGCCGGGCAGTTTCTTGGGCGGTTTGGACAAAAAAAAATGCCCGCACGTTTGTCGGGCTGAAAAATTTTATTTGCGCGACAGGCTGGGCGAACTTTTCCCCGTTGTGACGGATCAGTTTTGCCGTATGCACATCCTCAACGCAAAGACGCTGTCGATGATTGAACACCGCGCGGACTTCGGCGGCGTGACACGTCTTCGCGTCGATTGCCGAGCTTTGACGCTTGACGAGACCGCGCAGATTGTTCGCGTTTACAAGTCGGGCGGAAGTGAGATTCAAAACTTCACACGCGGTCATTACTTTCGCGGCGCAATGTAAAATACTTGCGGCGTGAAAATCATTTCGTCGGCTTGGAGCATTGCGTCTGCGGCAAACATTTGAATTGCGTCGGCGGCGTGTTCGTTGAAGCGAATGCCTTTCTCCGCGAGGAATTTGCGCTTGAAAACTTTCGTTGCAAGAGGCGTCGAGCCTTCGTTTGCCGCCAAAATTTTGAACAGCGTCGCCTTGTCGAACTTACTGCGAAGTTTGCCTTGCAGACCGAGAAATGCCACGTCAGTTTCCAAGGCAAATTTTTTGTTTGCAAGATTTATGTCGCCGTGTTCATCTTCGCGGAGCCACGCGACGAAATCAACGATGTCAACGCGCGAATGTTCGTTGGACATATACAGCGCAGACAAGGCATTTGCCAACATGCGGTCGTTGCCTTTTAGGGGTTGTTGGTAAATTAAAAGTGAATAACACAAGCAGCAAGTAAAACGAAATTCTCAAAGCAAAGAGCCAATTTGTCGAAGCGCGTGGCAACGTGACGGTAATTCTTGATTCGCTGAAAAAACC
>Ga0247609_10001557_pt1 | contig 26920 bp, 52 predicted proteins | sample 172DNAGHGlowgp2_FD_193487 | JGI IMG/M metagenome (GOLD analysis project Ga0247609, IMG submission 193487) | Sheep rumen microbial communities from Palmerston North, Manawatu-Wanganui, New Zealand - 1728 DNA GHGlow gp2 | ecosystem: Host-associated > Mammals > Digestive system > Stomach > Rumen ...
TTACGATTGCGATGATTATCACAACTATTCCAGCTCCTACGGCTACTCCACTGTCTGTAAATAATCCTGCGATAAGGATTATGAGTCCTATTATGAATGGTACAAGGATCCAGAATGCATAGAACATTGCTCCTTGAAACCATGTTGGTTCTATGAATGTCATTTTTTATTCCTCTCTATTTTTGTAATACTTTTCAAAATCTCCGTTGAGATCGCTTATTCCAGTTTCCCAATTTCCTTCGAAAATACATAATTCTGTTGCAGAGGCTCGAGCGATTCGCTCTAATTCCTCTGTCGGTTTGTGTTTGTTGGCTTCATAGATTGGGTCTGGGTAGTTCATTAAGAATGCCAGTTCGGTTTTTATTTCCAGTTCGGGAGGAAATTGTTGTAGAACATTGATGAGTTCCTGTACTGTATATTTCATAATCCCTCTCCTGTGTATTCGCTCATTGTTTGTCACCGAACATTTCGTTGATTATATATGTGATTACAGTTGTTGTTACTGCGTTTCCTGTGCAACGGTATCTTTGTGTATCAGAGATTTCCTCGTCATCTACACCGTATTTCGTCCAATCGTCAGGAAATGCTTGTAATCGTTCTGTCTCCAATGGTGTGAGTCTTCTGAAGTCGTATCCATCGAATATGCCGTGTTTGTCTTGTGCCGTTAGGGTAAACATTGGTTCGCCGTCTTCTTTCATTCTGCGACCGTTTTGTCTTTTGTTGACACGGTCAGGTGTGAGCACTGGTTGTGCAATTTTTATACCATTTTTGTAGAGGCTTTCTCCGCATAGTGTTGGGGATAGGCCGTTTGGATCGAATACGTCTTTTCCGTGGTGTCCTTTTGGGCTGCTGTTGGCCACTTTTTTGATTTGTCTTGTGTCTTCTCTGATTGTTATTGGGTGTTTGTAGTTTGTGGCTGTTAGTGTTGGAGATATCCCTTGTGGATCGTGGACGTTTGCTGCGCCGTGGTTGTTTTCTGAGTAGTTTCCTACGACTTTTGGTACGGCGTAGAGTCCTGTTTTTCCCCCTAGTCCTCCTGCGTTGCCACATAGTGTAACTGACACTCCATTTGGAGACATGACTCTTGTGGCTTGTTTGCCTGGAACAACAACTTCGACTCCTGGGTTTTCTTTTGTTGATTGTCCGATGATTTCTCCTCCGTTGGAGGTGATTGTTGGAGCGAGTCCGTGGTCAAGGTATGCTCGTTTGCTTTTTTCGTATACGCCTTCGATGACTTCGAATTCTGTGATGAATACGTCAAAGGAGTCGTCTTCAATTTCAAGCAGGTCTTTTAGCTCAAACCATAATTGTGCGTTTGGTATGGCGAAGGAGTTGTCTCTTCTGAACCAGTGTTCCACGTGTGTTTTTGGTAGTTTGAAGTGGTCTGCTATGTCCTGTGTTGAGTAGGGTGATCTTTTGCGTGATTCTCGCAAGAGTTTTTTGAGTTTGCTGATGTCTGCGTCGTGTTTTCTTTTCAGTACTGGTCTGGAGATTTCTACTTTTTCGCATTTTGTAGAAGTCTCTGCTTGATCTCTTCCGATACGTAGTACTTCTGATCGACCTCGTCCTCTAAGATATCCTTTAATAAACACTCGTTCTCGGTTTTGAGGGACTCCGTAGTTTTTACTATTACGTACTTCCCATTGTATGAAATACCCCATCTCGGTAAGAATCCCAAGGAACTTCTGGAAAGTTCGTCCCTTGTCATTAGATAGTAGACCGAGAACATTTTCGAGTAAAATATATTGTGGTTTTTTTTCTTTACAAATCCGAGCGATTTCAAAAAAGAGAGTTCCTCTTGTATCGTCAAGTCCATCTCTAGTACCTGCGTTACTAAAAGGTTGACAAGGGAATCCTGCGACAAGCAAGTCGAAATCAGGGAGTTCTTCGGGTCGTATTTTGGTAGCGTCTCCCAAATCTCTGTGATTTGGGAATTTTCTTCTATAAATTGATTTTGCATTTTTATCTATCTCCGAAAATCCTATGCATTCGGCATCGAGTTCTGAATTCTCTATACCTAATTCAAAACCTCCAATACCACTAAATAAGCTTAAATATTTAATTTTTTCAGTCATATTAACCATCATCACTAGTAAGTTTTTCCAAATAGGCACCCCAGACAAACGCCATGATAAACCATGGAATATATATTAAAAGAATATCATAAGATGGAAGAATGAAAATATTCACTATTGATATTACAATACCGATTGTTAGTAATATGTGTAAGTAAATAAATCTCATTTATCTTTCACCTTTTAGCGCTTTGTCGTGAAGGTATTTCTCTATAACTGGTATGAATAATGAGGATAATTCATCTGCTTCGTTGACATCTTTCAATGGTGTGTCTATACCTGAGTCTTCTCCGTAGAATACTGTGATGAAGCCTCGTTTTTGGTCGCCTTCTCCTTCTGTTGGTTTCCATATGAGGTCGATTCCCCAGTTTACTGCCACTGGTTGGATATCTTCTGATTTATAGTATTCCTTGAATGTTCGTGATAAAAGATTGACGACCTGTTCGCTCCAAGTTGCCAAGCTACCTATTTGTATAAAAGCCCAGATACTTATAAATAAAGATGTGATTGACACGATTGTTATGATTATGAGTATTGCATCCATTTTATTCTCCTCTAGAAAAATTTGCGCATATTGGTTCGTCCTTTTTTATTGTGTGACCAAAATGTAGGCAGATGCCTTTTTGTTGGTTTTGGTGTTCTTTGAACCACCAACATTGTTTGCAGGATAAGTTAGTTGCCGTCATCTTTTTCGTTTTCTATTGGTTCGTTTAGTGTTTGTTCCAGTGAGTCTACTTTGCCTTCCAGGGTATCCAGTTTTGATAATATGGCTGCGATTTGATCGGTGATTGTTATGGACTCATCTGCTTCTGTATCCACTTTTTCGGGTGGTACAATGTTTAATGATAATGTGAATGAGTATTTGTTACCGTTTTCATCATACCAGCTTGCCACAATACTGTCTGTGCCTTCCTGTTCTTCTTTTGATGGGATGATGATGTTACCCATTAGAATTGAGGCCATTGAGTAGAGTTTTCTTTGTATGTATTCTTTATTTTTCTTCATTTTATCTTCCACCTTTTATCTTTTTAGTTTGTCTTTTAGTTTTTGCACTTTACTTTTTTTCTCTTTTTTAAGTTTTTCGTAGTCTTTTTCAAGGGTTTGTGCGTTTTCTATGTTTGTTAAGTATTCTTCTCTCACGTCATCACCATATAAACCTAATAATGCTGCGTATACACTTGCAACTGCTAGGTATTCAGTTTCGTTTGATCCTAGTTTTGTTGCTGCTATTGACCCCTCTATTGTGAATAATAAAATGTATTCGAGGGCATCGTATTCTGTGCACTCGGGGTTTGCGATAATTTTATTATATTCGCTTTGGAGAGTGTCTATGAGGTCTTGTATCAGTTCTTTTTTGGATTGTGATAAGAGATCTCCCTCTCCATTTTGTCGTATATAGTTATTAAACATTTGAATATCGGAAGTCATGTTTATCATTTTTGTTTTTTGGCATATAAATATTTATTGTTATTGGTATGCGTCGTAGTAGTGCATTGTTGATATGTCATCTATTCTGAATATATATGATTCTCCTACGGCGTTGTCGTAGAATCGCAGAAATGTGTGGTCCACTACTATAATCATATTTTTTGATATTTCAAAGGTTATATTGTTGATTTGGAGTGTTGGATGCTTGAATTCGAATCTGCGCAAGTCTATGATGCTTATTAGGTGAATAGTGTCTCTTGGGATGTTTTTCGCTTGTTGTATGATTTTTACTGATAAGAGTTTCAGGTTTGAGGCCATTGAGAGAATGTCGTTGCGCATGAATTCCAGTCCGTTGTCTTCAATGAATGTTGCGTAGTATAGGTCGTATAGGCTAAACACCTGTATGGTGGTTTCCTGTGGTTCTGATGATTCCTTGTATCCATCGTAGTTTTGCTGTATTTTTCTGTATGTTATGTCTAGCATTCCTTTGTCTCTTCTGTATTCTATGTTGTAGTCTATCCATTCTTTTGCTATTTCATGGGCTTGCATTTTTATCACCTTTGAGTATGTTTGCTATATTGTCAAGATCGTTCACGGTTTTGACTTGTATGATTTTTAGGAATATTTTCCATGGTATCACTATTCCTCTTCTGCGCACTCTGTTTTCCCGTGTTGACTCTGGCAATTCTGCCAGTGTGTGTTGTATTTCATCGCCGTAGGCTTCTTGCAGTAGTTCGGCTACTCTTTTGATTTTTATGGTTTTGAGGGATAGTTTTGAGAATTCGAATTCAAATGGTTTTTGTATTAGTACATTCCCGTCTTTTGTGAATTGTATGTATGAGTATTCTCTTCCTATCATTCCCTTGAGTAAGTCCTCTTCAGATCCTTGAATATATAGTGGTTTATTTTGAAGGAAGATTCTGCGAAGTGCTTTTAATACATTGTTGAGTTCAATATTTTCACTCTCTTCTCTTTCGATGTCAATATAGTTCATCAGATCTACATGAAGCCAAGGCAATTTGATGTTTGTTTCAGACTCCAGTGCCTCGACTATCAACTCCATTGTTGAGTATATATCTGTGGAGAACATCCACATATGATTGTTCAAGAAATTGAAGATAAAGTCTCCGATTATGGTTAATTCTGCAAATCTGCCGTTCTGAACACCATCTTTGTTCAAAAATGATAATTTCTCGAAGATTTCCTGTTCCGTATAGGTGTCTGCCATGGTCAGGTTCACTGAAACGAATCTTCGCGCAAACTCTCTTGTGCTCATCACTTCAAGCTCATCGTTTAGCGTGATGATTGGAGGGCTTCTTGCGAAGTAGGTTTCTCCGTTTTCTCCTCCTGGGCTTCTGAACATTTTTTGATCTATTGCGTGTTTTAATGATTCTGTGCTGCTTTGGTTGGAGAATACATCAAGACATTCGTTGATGACTATTGGATATGAGTGTCTAGCGAAGTCTCTTCCCATTCTGAAGTCTGTGCTTATTTCGTTTCCGTTTGTTATGTAGTGATCTTCGTTCACGTCTATGGGTGTGCTTATTTGGCATAGCATTTCTCCTATTGTACTTTTGAGGCTGCCCGCTTCACCGTATAGGATTATTCCTGGAACCCATTTTTTGTGCATTTTATAGACGAATCCGTAGGGTAGGATGAATGCTAATTTCACGACGGCTCCGAATTTGTCTTCTGTCCATGGCACCACTTCGTTGATTTTGCATAATAGCTGGACTGCTTCTGTGAGTTTCTTGTTATCCACTTGTGTTTCTGTATACTCTTTTAAACCATTTGGAGAGTCAATATAACGTCTGATGCACTTTTTATCCTTTGACAGGTATATTCCGGGTCTACTTGACCCTTCCTCGGTTGATATTAAGTCAAGCAATTCGTACTCCATAAAGATGAACTCCATTATTGGTTTGTTCTTCACATGGTATGCTCCCTCGAATTTATGGTATTTCTGGAACAGTTCATCTCTGTTGAGCAGGATGTGTGTGTTGTTTGTTATATTCGGTGTTGAGATGTTGAATTTTATTGGCTTTTCCATATCGGTGAGCGTTCTTGGATCTGATATGTCATCAATATATGTGAGGTCGGAGATCATATGGTGGACAATTTCGTTGCCGGGCTGCAATACCTCTCTGTAATATGATTGCCCCTCATCATCCGTCTCTTCCACCTTCTTGAGAACATCATAACGTATCTGTTTGTGGTCAAAATCCAGCGTAACCCTTGGGTACATTGATGCCTGCTTGTCTCTTGGGTAGAATTGGTGTGCGCTTGGGGCTGTGTTTAGCCAAAGGATCTTCTGGAATTTTTGTGTGTTGTATTTTCCTTCGAATTTTTCCCTTAGAGATGTCAATCCCTGCTTTGGCTTCTCAACATTTTCTACGGAATCGTGTAATAAAGCCGTCATGAATCCTCCACTTCTTTCAAATTCATCAGAACCCTTGAAGAACTTAGGATCAGGCTTATTATCAATCACATAATTACCCAAATCAACTATGGATTTCTGTGAAATGTTTCTTGAATACAAGAAACCACCCAAAGCCAAAGATGCCTCTTGTTTCTGCCCATCAATCAAAGGCCAAGTCTCAAAAATCAGATCAGCAATATTCTTAATGTTGTCAAAACTCAACTCACGCTTATCGGATTCATTGACATTAATGTGAGAAGCCTTGGAAGTGTAGGTAGGGTCATATTTGAAGAAATTATCCTGCAGAATCTCAAATATGAGATCCTCGATATTCCCATCCTCATAAAAACTAATATCCTGAAACTTCTGAGCACCCATATCCAGCAAAGTGTACTTGCGCCCACCGGGGAAGATAGACCCAGGAGCCACAACCATCGTATTCTGAGTGAAAATCTCCATCGTCTTCTGCTCCATCCTATGCCCAAGAATAGACACTAAAGAAGGATAATCCTCAAACTCCTTCCTATTTGCAAAACTGTGGACGGAACGAGATGGATAGATGTAAGATTTGAAACCATGTTGTTTTCCAGTGAAATGCTTGACCCATATATAGATATGATATCCACCAGACTGACTTCTTACAACCATGGGGTTTAATCCTCTTTTCTCAAACCCTTCCAATATGATATTACGCAACAATACTACGCTACCCTTGAAGATTTCATCGGTTTGGTTTTTGATCCCGTCAATATCTATACAACAGATGGTGCATTCGGTTTCTTCATTTCTTTCAGGGAAACAGATACCAAGATTCACATTTGTTCTAAAAATAATGGTGTCAGTATCAACCCAGTCATCACCCTTATAGGTGTTAGCTGGTGCCTTAAACCCTTTCTTATCAGATTCCCTACTTGTTAGCAAACATACCTTAAGATAATTATTATCTATACACTTGCTAAAATCCTCAACTTCCTTAAACGAAGGATGAATCATCCACTACCCTCCTTATCAATATATCCCTCTTGTATCAACATTCTTTTTGTCGCCTCATTAAAAAACCATTTGAGAGAACAACCTTTTTCCTCTTGAATTTTATTTAGTGCCTGATTTAAATCATCATCTAAATGAAAAGTTATCGGTCTCATGATAATTAATATTATTATTTATATTATTTAAAGATTATGAGAATTATCGATATGAAACATAGTTCACATCGAAGCAAATGAAAATGTGGAACAGAAATCCATTTGTGGAACACTTGTGGAACACTAGCTTTTGTTCCACATTTTGCCCAAAATCTTTATATATTGATTTCTTCATTTGCTCATCTAAGCCCTATCCTTACTCTATATATAATATAATAATATAATAATATTTTTTTTAATAATATAATATAATATAATATAATATAATATAATAGGCGTACGTACGTTAATTTTAGTTTTTTCGTATTTTTTTGTGGAACAGTGGAACACTAATTTTAGACATGCGCTTTACGCGCGGGATAACAAAAATCAATATATAAAGATTGATGTATATACTATGTGAGTACTTTGGAGAAAATATTTTCAAATGTGGAGAAATTTTCGTTCCCAAAATTTGCTGTTCCACATGTTCCACATTTTTTTTAAGCGCTCTCCGTCCGTATTTTTTGAAATAAAGACTTCTCCGTCCTTTAATGTGGAACACTTTTTTTTGTTCCCAAATTGTTCCACATTTTAATTTTGTTCCACATTTTCGTAAAATGTACATTTTTGTACTATGTATATATTGTTTGAAGACATACGAACAATCGAAATCGTGATTTGTAGTATATTTACGATAAAAATGTACATTAGTATTACTTACATATCGATAGTATATTACTTCACATCGATGATTGATGGACTTTGTGAATTTTTGATGGATATCTTGATGGATATTGTTATTCAGAATCTACATAAGTGTAACCCTTTTGATGCCACTTAAAAAAAACATAAGTAAATCCATTTTTCATCTCAAGAGTAATTTATTTTCTAAAATGCTTCTGCGTTCTCTATAAGGCAAATAGCGTGTTTTTAGGCATTTATGTACGCAAAAAGCGATTTCCTGCCTTCTTTTCGTCCAAAACGCGCCCAGAAACCTTCTTTTAAATAGAAACAGTGTAAAATAGTCAAAAAAAGAATAACGGAAAAATAGAAGCCTCTGTTGAAACAAGCAAAGACAGAGGCTTCATCCCATAGGAAATGGGTGTGTTTCTAATGGAGGTCGGTAGGTTTGAAGTCTACAGAACCTAAGTTTCGAGAGACAATAGAACAATGTGTACCTCGATTTTGGAGAAAAACTATGATTTCGACGTTTTTCACAATGAAAATAGCTCTAAATCCGAGCAGTACATTTAATTTTGTACAATCAATATATCTCTTTCCAATGGTATATAAACTTTTCGCTCCGAAATATTTATATATTGGTTCGTATATATAGTAATACAGCAACCTGATAGAAACATGTAGAAAAATTAGTATTCTTTAGACAGTCGAACTTTGCTCATAAAAAAAGAGCTTCATAAGCTTATTATGTTGGCTGGTAAAATAGGTTGCTATCAACTCCTATGAATTATGAGAGAGAGGTGTTATAAAAACACCACTTTCTCTCCATACTATCATTCTAATGATACTTATTTTACATAAAACAAGGTATACCCCAAGAAAATATATTATTTCAATAGCTATATCTACATCAAATGGTGATAAAATTGACAAAAACACGAAAAGAACTAAAAATAGGCATAATCATAGAAACCGAAATCGAAGATGACTATGATTTTAACGATATTGGCGAACTAATAGCAGCAGATATCGAAGAAATATACCAAAACGGCGAAGATTTCATCGAAGTTTTCTATAGAGGAGTGGAAGACTATGAGGATTTTTGATTACAACCCAAATCTTGGCACTTTTTCACTCGGATTTGAAAAATTCTCCGAAAATGAAGTGGTTGAAGCGCTAAATATCTCCAGAGACGCCTTATATTCCTATAATTATACGCATAAAAGATGGTTTTTACCGAAAATTCAGAATTATATGAACATTTCAGACTATGAATTGGAAAATAATATCGATTTAGCGATCTTAAATCCTAAAATTAACGATAAAATAGCTCGAAAAGGCGCTTCCAACTTCAAAATTGATGATATTTTAAACTGTTTAGAGTTTTTAGAGCGTGAAAAACCCAAATTTGCCGTCATAACCCTCCCCGGAGAAGCAATTCCACTGCTAAACACGGCAAAAAACTACGTGCGAGACGGATTCAACGAGCTATCCAAGGATCTGATCATCGAAAAACTACAAAAAATGGACTACAACCCTTACCTTGTGGCGCTTGACGAGGCCAATTACGGCATAGCTACACATAAACACCTTGGGTTATACATAGCTACACCACTCGATTTCGATCTGAAGTTCCCAATAGGTCTCTTTAACCAGTTCGGAAGAGGGAAATATCAGAAATTCCGATCAATCAAGGACGCCATCAGCGACCTGGGATCATTGAACGAGTGGAGTCCATACACTTCTGCAGCGCAAAACACCTATCAACGAATGCTACGCTATGCCTCTAGGGATCATACCACATGGCATTTCCTTCCAAGAAGGCTTAAAGCCGATCAAAAAGCAACCATATCACATATTCCACAGGGATCTAATGCTGCCAGAACCAAAAACGTTAAGCAAAAGCGCGGATACATCAAACCAAAATGGGATAGAATCTGCCCATCCTTGGATGAAAAGTTCTATTTAACATCCAGCAACGCGGCAAGCTTACACCCTGTACATGATAGGCCCTTCACTATGCGTGAAGCTATGCGTATTCTTGGTTTACCTGATAATATTTCGTTTGAGTTGTCTGTGTCTTATAAGGTTTTGGCTGGTATGGTGGTGCGTTCGGTGGCGCCGATTATTGGTCAGGCTGTGGCTATTGGGGTTGGGGCTATTCATTGATACCCCCTGGGGTATCCCCTTGTTGTCGATATGCAAAAATTCTCCGTGCTTTTTTGCTCTACTTTTGTTAAATTCCTTATTTTTTACTCTTCAAAAATGGTTTGGTGACTGAATTATTATAGTACTTATACTACTATATACGATATTTTGATGGCACTCTTAATGGATTTGATGTATACCTTGCGAACTGAGAAGTGCGATTTGGGACATCTATATGTTTGAAAAATCGATGCTTGGATACTTAAATGGAGCATTCTCCGTCGTTTTTGAGATGTCAATTCGCTAAAACCATACCCCCAGGGGTATATGGGGGGTGTAAAAAAAAATGGTTGCACAGACAACTGTTGCCCATGCAACCATTCGCAAAAAAATTTTCGGACACGGCAGGAGAAAAACATCAAAAAGAGGATCGGATCCGCAAAAAAAAGAGGATAAGCTATTTCATTAGCCTATCCCATTCGTGCTCAAAGAAGTATTCGAGTGCGGCATTAACAATCCATTGATGGTTGCGTCCGCTTGCTTCTTTGATTTCATTCATCTTGTCGATGTTGCTTTGTTTGATTCTCATGTGTCTTGAAACAATTTTATCGTCTTTCATATGTATCACCTATTATAATATAGTATTTTATAGTATATAAATGTTTTGGATGGTGGGGGTGGCTACTCAAAATAAAATTTCAAAAAAAATGTTGCGCGCCACACCATTTCAAAAAATTTTTTCGCTACGAGACACGGAGAAAACATCAAAAGAGGGTCGGGGCGAGCGCTAAGCGAGCTGGGTGGGTAGGATCAATTGGCTATAGCTATGTTCAAAAAAAAACATTCCTCACTTGTTTGAGCCCCTACAAGGGGCGAGTAGGCGCTATGCGCCGTCAGATAAAAATGTGCCGGAGAGGAATACAAGGTGAATCCGGCACGATGATAATCTTAGGTAAAAAAAATCCCGTGCCAGCTTGGATCCGGCACGGGATTAAAAAAAAGAGCTATTCTATTAGCTCTTCATAATATTCTTTGAGCTCTTTATAAAGCTTAATTAGTTCCTTATTTGAAGCACAACTGATAATATCTTTGAAATATTGGAAAAGCTCTTTTGTTGTCTCTATCTCAAGTTCCCAGTTTGCCATCTCTCGATAAACCCAGTATCCATACCTAATGGTCTTGACTTTATCCTCATAAGCGAGGACAGTTCGTAAACCTATCTCCACTTGTTTACAAGGAGCATCGCTTTCATCTTGAATGATAACATCTGATAATTGTGTTATTGAATTGACCCATACTGGCTCATTATAGAAGCAGCTTTCCCCATTAAATATTTCTTTACTAAACCTATCAAAGATTCTTATCAGATTGTAAATCTCAGAGATAATTGGCTTCTCTGTGTATATGTCATCAACTATCTTTTTACATTTCACATTCAAATCAACATATGAAGCTATTAAAGCCTCTATATCCTTTTTCAAATCTTCAATGCAGTCATCATCTACTAAACTTAAATTTTCTAAACATTCCATATATAAAACCTCCAATTAACCGTTTTAAAAAAAAGAGTTATTCCTTTTTCGGAAAACCCTCCTCTAATAAATTTAAAACTTTATATGCCCACTCGGCATCCTCATCATCCTCTGAACAAAGACAATGCTCAAACCAAAAGAACACCTCTGTTGCGAATTGATTAGTTTTCTGAATCCATATTTCTCCATTTGCTCCATCTTTCCAAACCCAATATGAATCCTCAAGAACATCTATATTTCTGCTATTAGTTAATTGAGCTATTCTCACTAAGAGCCACATTTTACTCTCTGCATCATCAAGATCTTTTATCTCAGATTCAATGAATCGTGTAAAACGACCATTCACAGCATCTGGTACACTAGAATGCTTATAGGTTATTCTTTTTGTCTCACAATATATCGGCTTCATATAAAACCAATCAGATGGAGCAGAATTAATAACTATACGAATAATTCTCCTTGTTCTCTTCTCATTATCTGTTTGCCCAAATTTAAGTTCATTCAATCTTTCAACAACTGTTTTGATTGGGTCACAGCTTTTACTGATTTCATTATCAATGCACTTCTTGATGTTTCTTAAAACCTCATCTTGCATTTCTTCAGGTACAAACTTCATCTTGTTTATAATATCTTTAATATCATCCATAACTATCAACTCCTTTTCAATATTCATCTAAATCGTTTATTCTTTATACGGGATGTTATTATCATCCAAATACTTAAATGCAAAATATGCTATATCCGCTTTAATTCCATCATGAAGAGCATCTGTGATCGCTTCATATATATGATCTATATCAAGGTCTTCTCCTTGCTCTTCAAAACAATCATAAGCAATGTCTGCTCCGAACTCTTTAACATTAATGGTTTGTATTTCCTTTACCATAATTATCAACTCCTTTTAATTTTCATTTAACCGTTTTAATAACTACTATGTATACCGACATCACTAAATGGATGCCAAAAGCCATGGCTATGATATCTACTGCGATATCTCATTCTACTTTGCTTTGTAAAATAATACTTTCTAAGCCATAGCTGATTTCTGATGACGGCACTTCTACCGTTTGAATTCATTACAATATAAGCTGGCATATTTCAATCCTCACACTCCAAGTCAATTTCATTGATGCGATACACAATAGTACCGTCATCCTCTTCAATCCAATAGCTTCTCTCTGGCTCAACAAGAATATATGTGTCACCATACATAAAGAAGAAACATCCATTGGCTTCAAGGTTGTCGGGATCATGTCTGACTCCTTCTTTCTCTCTCATAAACTGTTTTAATTGTTCACAAAATGGTTTTAAAATATCATTAATCACAATATAACCTCCATTATACCGTTTTACCAACTATTAATTTCTGCATACTTCATTCCACATTTCTCTAAAATGCAATGATCAGACCAGAATGGACAGTCTTCACATTCCAACTGTGCACATTCTTTACAGTCATTGCACTCCAATATATCCCATTCGCTTGTATCTACACAATGCATCATGTTTATCACCTATTCTTTGATAATATGCTCTCTGAAGAAATTCTCCATAAGTGGCCAGAAGGTGTTTACCTCATACCACGGATCTCTGCATGATTCATTATCATCGTATAATCCGTATTTCTGACCGATTTTCTCAATCTCGATAACTGTCTCATTGTAAACATCAATGACATCAGGGGCAGCACTTAAATCGGATTCATCACACATTTCTAAAAATCCCATATATTTAAAGAAGAGGAGGCCATCTCTGATAACCTCATCTAAGCAAACTTTCTTCTTGACTTCAATTTCAACATATCTCATATATTTCATCTCCTTTTTTATAAGTCATCTTACCGTTTTCAATTATTAACACTTCAAATGGTTTTAAACTTCCATTATTATCATACTCAACAAAACCAATTTCCTCCACCTCAGAGTAATCTGAGATATTAGCTACAACAAAACCATTTCTATCATTAAACTCAATGGATTTTTCTTCTTCATCAATATCTACACTATAAATATCATGCATAGATATTGCATCGTAAAATGTCATACAACCGTTATTCATTTCAATTCTCATAATATAAACCTCCATTAAACCGTTTTTATAGGAGAGTGAATCTCACCCTCCAAACCATATCATAGTCATTCAGTATATCAATATCATTTATGTCCATGAAATAATCGATATACTCTTTTCTTGATGAGAAACCCTCCATCTGAGCTTCCTTATCATCAATGTCTGCTATAAGAGTCATTGTACAGCTATTGATCAGGATCTTTCCATATGTGTTCTTAGTGCGATCTTTTTTTAATTTATGAATAGTGCCAGGAACGGCAGGTCTTCTACCGTTCCTTGAAGGCAACCTTCTTGTTACAGTTTTTTCTCCGTTAAGTATCTTTTTAATACAAAAATCATCAAACATCATTTGCAAACACCTCACCTTACCGTTTAAAAAAAGATTAAGGACGAATATCCTTAGGGATATCCTTTTCCTGTAACCAACATTTTAAAACATCTAATTTATCACTAAGTTCTGCTTCTGATTCGGCACCAGATTTGTATTTAATATCTAATTTTAATCTGTCGAACCATATGTCACATTCTACTCCTAATTCGTTTTGCAACCTAAGTACTGTGAATGTGTCATATTTTTTAAGATTTGTGTTGAGATAATGATGGTAGATATTACATTCTTTGATAATTGCTTCTGCAAAAATAATAAAGGCTTCTACTTTTTTCTCATACTTTCCCCTCAATGGATTCTTCTCTGTTATATAGAGGATACCATCTCCACCAAGGAACTTACTTACGAACTGAAGTCCATTTATTTCATGAGTGCTTCCATTTGCTAATTTGATTTTCATCACTCTGTTAGGATCATGTCCTTTTAAGGCATCTACTAAATCATTTACTTCATACATAATTATCAACTCCTAAAATTAATTTCACTTAATCGTTTATTTCTTTATAATCCCATTGCCAGTTACAAATATTAATATTTAATTCTTCTTCAATATCCCAAATTCTTTGTTGAATTATTTCTTCAATATATCTGTCGGCTTCTTCGATTTGCTTTATACCGCAGCTCTTTAATTCATCTTGCAGTAATCCGATAGAGTCATATTGGTCAATATCGGTATTAGCAAGAAATTCACCGAGGGTCTCCTCTTCTCTTGAGAGACCCCCAATGCTTAAGCTATTGTTATCAAATAATTTGTGCTGGAACCATTTAGGCCCTAGTACATCTTTTATTGTAACTACCATTTTTTATCCCTCTCTTCTACATACTTCATTTCCTGTTCAAACCACTCTGTGAATTCTTCATAACTTCCCATAGTATCTAAAATATCATGGGCTACTTCAGTTGGTGTTTTTCTACACAATCTTTCCACAAGAGGGTATCCAAGATTCTCAAGTTCTTTGATTACTTTCATATAACCTTCGTTATATTGATCAGGAACCAACAACTCGTTGTCATCTAAAATCAATCCGGCTTCCATCAGGTCAATACCCATAATGAAGCCTCTTAGGAAACATTCTTTTGCGAAATCATCCATAATTATCAACTCCTTTAATTTTCATTTAATCGTTTAAAATTAAGGAAATTATCTAAAGACAATCTCCTTAGTGTATAATTTGTATATAATATCCGCTAAAACATATACATTAAACAATGGAACTCTTTCTGAAATCCATGTATCGAGTTCGATTGCATACGGATAACCTTTTTCTGCTACATATAGATCACACCAATGTTTCGCATAGTTGTTTGTTGCTTTAAGTTTACTAAAATTACAACCAAGTTCTAAGCATAGGCTTCTAACTTCTGTTCCGAGATTTCTGCCAACTGATTCTATTTCAGTTTCGCTTGGTTTTATTATATTTTCTCTTGCATACTCTCTAACATAAGCATCCAATGTCTGAGGTTTATACTTTTCAAAACTATCTAAGACTTCATCTAACTGTTTTATAGTCAAGTCTTCGCATTTGTTTTTAATTTTATTTATCTTTTGATTTTTTACACAAATATAATCCATAATAAACACCTCGTCTAACCGTTTAAAAAAATTATTTTTTGACAATGCCAATAACGGCACTGCCAGTATCAAGAATATAATCTTTGGCTATGATATAATCACTTGGTAATTTGCGAGTTAACTCAGCCATTAAACATTGCATAGATTCTTCAAAGCACATCGGATGTCCTTTGATAAAATTACCAAATACCAAATGGTCTTCAGCCTCAGGATCTAAGAACTCTGAAGTGCTTTCAAGATCATGCTTTTCAATTAACAACTCAAGTAAATGCCAAACTAAATTTCTTTCTTCTATAGTATTCATTTATATCACCTCACTTTACCGTTTATGACCATTCGAATGTTACATATTCAAAGTATGGATATTTTCCATTATGGCTAATTTCATCATAATTTGGAAATGTTTCATCGACAAGATATTTGATATTACTGTATTTCTCAAGGTCATTCAATAAATCAAATATATTTCCGATCAGTGTAATCCAGCAGCCTTCACTATCATATCCTTTTTCGAGATTACAGGTGATGCATACATAGTTTCCAACCACTTTATGGTTTTCATAGATTTCCTCGATGACACATCCATCGTGTTTTTTAACTAATTCTTCAATGATTTCTTTATTAATTTCCATAATAATCACCGATTAACCGTTTACATTATAATTAATAACTTTATGCCAATTATCATTATTCTTGTTTCTTAGAACGGCTCTTGCCATAGTAATAATAATATTTACAGGCTCGTATGATGCGTATATCGCATTTTGCAATTGCACTTCAAAGGCTTTGCTTTGAATATCTTTGAATTCAAAGCCATAATTTTCTTTGAAAAATTGATTCATTCTTAGTCTTCCTTCGTTGTCTACATCCTTTGTTTCAAAAATTATTCCTTTTAAAACTTCGTATATTTCCATATTTGTAACCTCCAATATACCGTTTAAAAAAAGATAGGGGATGTTATTCCCCAAATATTTCAGATACTAGATCCCTCATTTCTTTTTGATCCTGTGCCTGCTTGGATATTCCACTTATTGCATCAAAGAACATATGAAACAATGGCTCGATATCTCCGTTTCTCAACATATCATTAAACTTTTCACTGCACTGAACTCTGCAATGTAAGTTACAATCTTCTTCTTCAACTAAAAACATAAATCCTTCTACCATACTTATCATCTCCAAAAAATTTTTTCAAAATACCGTTTAACAAAACATAAAATCACAATCGCCGTGGACTTTAAGTATCGTCCACGGTTACATCAAGAAAACCAAAATATCCTCTTTCTTTGGTGATAATAGCCACATAACTATCATCATTATCGAAATCAATCAATGGTTTCAAATCTAAGTTTGTAATACAACCATTATCTTTGTTCCCTTGAGAGACTGTGTTTTCTGTTCCAATGTACCCAATCTTTTCATCTTTGTGATTGAGTACAGCGATTGCATGTCTGTCATGCGGGTTATCTGGTTCAAGTTTAAGTTTAACCACATCATTTACTTGTGGTTTTACACTTGGTTTTGCGAACTTCATTCCAACTAATTTACATCTAAGTGTGTGAAACATAATTATCAACTCCTATTTTATTTCATTAAACCGTTTAATTTATTATTCCAAAAATCAAACATATAATTATAATTATCATCGTTATCTGCATATTCATCTAAGAAATATATTACATCTTTTAAAAAATCCCAACTATTATAAATGCTTAGATGACTTTCCCACAAGTTATGCACCACTATAATGGTGACAAAATTTTTTGGTTTTATCACTTCAATGGTTTCATAACTCTTATTCCATCTGCACCATTCCATAAAGTTCTTTGCTAACAACTCTACTTTTTTTATATTATCCATATCTATATTATGAAATTGCTCTAAAAAATCCCATTTATCCATTTTTTATCACCACTTAACCGTTTAAAATAGTAATTAAGAGAGATCCCACTCTCTAACTACTATCTGAACTTCATTTCTCCGTTGCTTTTCTCCTTTATTAACATACCTTCTGTGATTTCCGGCTACTCTGGGACCCTTCGTGAAACACAAAAAATCCAAATATGCATTGATGATTGCATACTCGGCTCTGCGACATATCGTATCTTTCGTGTATACACGAGAGCCACAATCTCGTTTTTTGTATTCAGAGAAAGCCACTTGGGCTTCCTCTTTCCATCTCTGTATTATATCCATTAGTATCGCCCCCAATTAAGGAGAAAGTGAATTATCTCTATTCCCCCATAGGCAATACCGTATAAAGCCAAATATATAATGAAGAGACAGATAATACAAAAGATGAGTTCACCTACACTACCAGTTGGGAACTCACTCATTTCTCCACCTCCACTATCTCGATTCCGAGTTTCTGAGAGCAAATTGAATTACACATCTCACATTTCTGAGGACACTGGAAACAATTATGACTCTCGACATACCGTTTATATTCAGTCGGAGGAACTACTGTGAACTGATTATCAATCATGAAACCACTACCACAAATACATAGATGTGGTCTATCAATTGAATAATCAAGATCTCTATTATGAGTGTAGGTATAACTATTGATACCCAAAGCCTGATAGATTAGGTTTGAAACATCAATCATTTTATTTAAATCATCTTGACTTCTGAAATCACCAACCTCCTGGAATCTCACGAGGTTCACTGCTTCATCTGGATGCTTCAGTGATTGGGCTTGGATGCTAAAAATATAAAACTGGGCTATTGTATTAGCATCATTAGTTCTCCACCACAGATCATGGTTAAGCCTTGATTGGCACACATTCCCCATAACTTCTCTGCATTTATCGTAACAGACTTCGCATAGTTCACAAAAGCCTTTCAATCTTCCAGGACACAAAAACCATGAAGTTGTGTTCACAATTGCTGTGGTCTTTGGAACTTTTTTATTCCCAAATGCTATGTTTGGAATCGGAGCTATTTGTTCAAAGGCTTTACAATACCTTTCTTTAAAAGCCTCTACATTACTTAAACCTTTTTCGACAGTAACAGAGGCTATTGCACTGTCAAATTCTATTTTCATCTCTTTAAATTCTTCACTATCTTTATACAATATAAAAACCTCCATAATTTACATTAATCCGTTTGAAAAAATAAAAATGGGATTAACCATGAATGGTCTCCCAACCTTTATGATTAAAGAAGATATCATTGATATCTCTAATCTTAATGCATTTCTCATCTCCAAATCCACAGACAAGAAGATAAGCATCACCGCTTGGTTCTTGCAATCCAAGTTGGAGTACTCTAAATCTCATCTGTACTCCATTGATGTGCACAAAGCTATGTGCTCTTTCATTCTCCATACCTCTGATATTAATATGAATATCTTTAGAATCGGCTTTGCCTTTCATAAATTTATAGCCGTTCTGCAATTCAATTCTTAATCTGTAACATAAATCTTCGTATCTCATAAAATCACCAATTAACCGTTTTTATTCATCAACATATAATAATTTTAATATTTCACTTAATGGATTATCTTCTTCTATTCTGATAATCTCGCATTCATCTAATTCTTCTATTATATCTCCATTTTCATCAATATCGTCAATTAAATATAACATATACTAAACCTCCTTGAAAACAATTTGCAATTTACCGTTTTCATAAGTATGGGAGAAATTAATCCAATCTCTTAATTCATAATCAAGATCATATAGGATTTTTTCTTTGTTTTCATCAGAAACATTTGTTTCTATAGTAACTAACAGATCAGGGGATCTATTGAATTTCTTAATTTCTTGATTGCTATGTCTTTCAACAATATCTAATATTCTTTCAAAAGTATGTAACATCACTTAAATCACCACTTAACCGTTTAAAAAATAATTAGAATGGATTAGGGAGAAAATCTCCAATTAACCCATCATTAATCATTGACTGATAGTTTGTTATCAAACAATAGTCATCTCCTTTAAAAAGACAACAATCATCAATGGTCTCCAGTTCAGCTATTGCTTGCTGGTTCTCAGGTGTATCTTTGATAACCCTGATGTTATCCCAAAGATATCTCTGATATGTGCAGCTATCCGCAAAGCATTCGAAAAATATGTTAATTATTTCGCTTGCGTCTTCAGCGCTAATATCTAAAGCTTGTACTAATACATTTATTTCTTCTATTCCATTTTCATGACTTTTCATCATTTATAAACACCTCTTCATCAAACCGTTTTTAATTCTATTGTATTCCTTACATACAAATTTAAAATAATTTTCATATACTTTTTGAACTCTAACATCTGAGTTATATAGCTCTTCTAAATCATATCTTGGAAAGTCTTTTACTTCCATATCATATGCATTATAGGCTATGTGTTTTAGATCGTCTACAGATAGGAAGTTTTGATTAACTTCACATATCATGGTTTTTAAAATTATAATTCTTTCAAAATCTCCAATTAAATTATCTAAATCATCCATATAAGTCACCTCATTTTACCGTTTAAATATAACATAATTGATTTACTAAAAAAGAGACTACAAAATATAAAAAGAAAAATTAAAGATAGCATTTTTATGCTACCTCTTTGTGTTCTAACTTAATAAATTCATACAGTTCATATGTTTTACCATTATAATCAATCATTGGAACAGTATATTCAAACTTACATATTTGTTCATATGTATCATAAGTTATTTCATTGAAGATATTGTCATCAGATAAACTTAACAACATATCCAACAAAGCTATTAGCATATTCTCTTCATAATCAAGAATATCTAAAGATTTCCAATATTCAAAATCGTTGCTAATGAATGAGATAAATCCATCGCAACTTGTAAAATGACGAACAATATACTCAGCTACACCTTTAAGATTCAAAGTATAATCTTTAATGAGCTTTAATGTTACCTCATTAGTTTCTATATCCACATAACAATGGTCTGTATTATAATTATAATATTTAGGAGAAATAACAACAATGTTCTCTTCATCATCAACAATTTCAAATTTGAAATCTTTATAATCAGTGATTTCTTCTGGAAGAACATCATTAATCGCTTCTACATATAAGCTCATATATTTTTTACTTACATCAATTTTATATTTGTTAAAATCTTGATATTCCATATAAACCTTATTTGCATCTAAGCCATATTCTTCGGCTAGTGCATACTCTTCATCTATAAATTCATCTGAGTTACAGAATAGTGATTCATAAAAGCCAGGAAATCTAAAACTACTAATTTCTTTAATCATACATATACACCTCATCAAACCGTTTAAAAAAAATTAAATATGGAGAAAAGCCAAATTAACGGCTTCTCCAATTACAGTTACAGAAATATTAGGTAAATCAATAATTTCACCTTTTTCGTTTCTTTCTTCTGTGCATTTTGTGGCACAATATTCTTTATAGATATGAATCATTTTTTTTCTATCAAAATTACTAGGAAACAGGATTTCCGGGTCTTTTGTGATAGTTAATGCTTCGTTTTCAATTGCTCGGATCATGACTATTTCATCATGAGCTAAGCTATTACCTAATTCAATACCAGTGAGGCCTTTACCCCAATGGTTTAACTCTTTTTCAAACAACATAATTATCAACTCCTATTAATTCATTTAACCGTTTTTCACATAAACATAAAAGTGAAGTAAAATATCAATCATATCTCCTTCTTCTAAAATGGATAATAACTCTGTTTCTTCTCCTGTTTTACATAAGCTATTGATTCTATTGATATCTTCTTTAGTTAGGTCTGGGATGCAAAACCAGTCATCTCCACCTTCGATTCTATCATGTGATCGAAGATACAATCCTAATTCTTCACTTGGGCTAAACTCAAAATCAGCTATTTGCTTATTATCTCGAATAATTGTAGTCTCAAAAAACATAATAATCACCACTATACCGTTTTTTTAAACATGAGGTCTATTGAACCACAAACCACTGTCTGTGCAAGGCCCCATAAGTATTACTATAAGTGCAAAGAACGAAACCATTATGATTGTGATTAGAATAAATTCCAATGGTATATCAGCTATTGTGCTGTTTGCTTTTATCAATGGTTTTTTCTCTGGTTTTTTAGCTAGTCTAACTGGTGTATTTTGTCTCTTTTTCATAATTTATCACCTTCATATTACCGTTTAATTATATATTTATCACAACCAATATATAAAGATTATGATAATATTCACTCACCCGTTTCAAAAAAATTTTCGATACACGACAGCAAGAAAACATCAAAAAAAGGATTGTGCCGTGCCCCACTCTGTGCTCACGGGGCAATCGAGGATCTGTGCTTGCGGTGGGGGAGTGAAACGGGGTGGGCGGGCCAGAATCAAAAAAATAAACAATAAACAAAAAATGGTTTTGGTGGTTGAAAAAAATTTTCGGGAACACGACAGGAGGAAAACATCAAAAACAGGATCGCACCGTGCCCCACTCTGTGTTCATGGGGCGAGCTAGGATCTCTCAAGCGTGGGGCTTTGGGGGCCGCATTGCCCCCTCCAATCTCATTTGTTTGAGCGCCGATAAGGCGCGAGTAGGAAAATCTCCGATTTTCCGTCAGATAAAATGTGGCCGAGAGTACGTGAATCGGCCACGATGATTTAAATCAAAAAAATTATTTAAAAAGAGAAGAATCTCTTTTTATTTTGACTGATATACTAAAGCTACCGCAACATGTATCTGTAACCATAACATTATTAGATGCGATTTCTTTGGTTATATCTTCAATGATATAATCAGCAGAAGTTTTGTCATCATACCATTCTGGGTCGACTTCTTCTCCATTAAACCATACAAGAAGGAGATCTGGCCAGTTTTCGTGTGTGCTAATTTTTATTTCATATAGATTAATTCTGTGGTTTCGGAGGAGTTTTTTAACCTCCTGAATAACATAAATCTCATGTTCTTGTACTGTAATACCTTGAGATTTATATTCAACAAAATCTATTAAAAAGTATTTGTCTGCATTTGTACCAAATATTTTAGTGAATTCTGTTTTTGCTTCTTCGTTAAGGAAATCTAAGTTTAACATATTATTACCTCACTATTTCGTTTTATTAAAAATGAATTTAGAGGAAGAAATCCTCTTCTTCCTCTATATCAATTACAGTTGCTTTCCAGTCAGGGACTGTCATTCTTTCGAGTCCCCTTTGGATTACATCCTCCGCATTTTTCATAAATATTTTTTTCATTTCTTCGTCTTCGGGTGCATCTGCCATTATTCTGATTTCTACTGTAAATTTTAACATAATTCAACCTCACTTAATCGTTTTTTAAAATATTTTGGTTAGGGGGTTAAGACCCCATCTAACCTATTATTGATGGCATTGAAGAGTTGTTCTTCTTTACCATCAACAGATGCAAAGTAGTTAAACTCTACATCGGTTCTGCTAAGTTCAACAATGTCGATTGTACCATCTTCGTGGAGCTCGACAACTGCTCCATCTTTAAAACTAATTAATACCATAATTATCACTTAATCGTTTATATAAAAAAGATTATAAGGTGGTTTGACCACCTTTTTGTTTCATTTTTTTCTCTAATTTTTCTATCACTTTTGCAGCGATAGATGTTTTGGTTATATCCTGGTATTTCCAGAATTTCTGATCCCATCCTCCTTTGCCTTCAAGTTCTTCTTGTGGTGCGAACACCAGCACCTTGAAGGCTACTCTACCGCATCCGATAATCTTGTAGATGCGATTGTTGCCGATATTGAGTTCTTCTTTCTTGTTCCATGTACTAAAGTTGCTTTTAATATATTTTAGATCCATAATAAAACCTCGATTAACCGTTTATAAAAAAAAGAGAGATTAGAAAAATTAATTAATCTCTATGAATAAGTTTTGAGCACACTTGCACTCTTCAGTACAAGGGTTCGCACAGATGTGATCCGCATCTTGCAGTTCACATCGTGGAGTCTCTACAAGAGAGATGAGGTGAACAGGGTATCCCTGTTCATCCATGATTTCCACATCATGATACTTGTGTCCATTAACGGTATGGACAAAGACATTTTCAGTCATAATTATCACTTAATCGTTTAAGTAAAAAAGAGATAAGCTATTTAGGAATAGCAAATCTCATATGACCCCTGTACATGACAGGGATTAATTTAACCACACCATACTTGGAAGTATGGATTTGATTGTGGATAAAGTCAACAAACTCTATTTCAGATTTTTTAAGGAGCTTTTCTGCTCTTGGATTAAAACCTCTTAGAGCCATAATAATCACTTAATCGTTTTTATTAAAAGAAATTAGAAGATGGCAATGATTGCAGAACCATCAGGCTGTACTGTGTATTCTGCACCATTACCTTCATCCATATAATGCATAGCATCTTGTGCTATGCTATGTATGTCGACTTCGCAGTCTTCGTGTAAGAAGACTTGTACTTTGTTCTGATCTAAGCATTTTATAGTATACATAAGAATCACCTTCTCGTTTTTCTATAATAGCTATAGATCATGCACAAAGGAGTTAAAGGGGAGAACACCCCCTAACCCCTTGAAGGTGCGGAGCCCCAGCGGAGCGGAAGAGCACAGGACGACCCATGCCCTGTGCGAACCGCACTGTGTGCATGGTGCCGGAACGAGGAGCACACTGCGGGACAATGAGCATATGCCCCAGGTGAGCAATGACCTCGTTCCGTGCGACGAAGGAGCTACGGGACGGGCGAGCCTGAGGGGGAAGCTGGGACACAAGGCACCCACCTGCCTCAACAATGTCGCGAGCCAACCGGAGGTTGGATCGTGGATAGACATTGTTGACCCCAGACGGAAGCACCGCGATTTGCGGAACACCGCCCTCAAGAGCAGCGCGATGGGCAACGGTGTCCGCACCGCGAGCAAGACCAGAGACAAGCACATGGTCTGGGGTGAGCTTTTCCACCTGCTGACGGAGCCAAGCGGAGGAAGCGGTGGATATGTCGCGAGCCCCAGCAACCGCGAAGCGACAAGAAGCAAGAGCAGGAGCGAGCAAAGCGAAGTTACCAACAACAAAGAGACGACCGAACGGGCCAACGGAAACCCGAGAATAATTAAACATAATAATCACTTAATCGTTTATTTATTATTAGTTGGAGAGCAGAGTGCAGATGGTGCGGCCGAGCTATGAGCGAGGCCTCGCCGGGGCGACCGTAAGGGAGCCCCAGGTTTAGTCCGTTGTGGGGGAGCGAAGCGGGGTGGGAGGGCCACGGATCATGTAAGCATGGAAAATAATCGAGCGACGACCGTAAGGGAGGAGTGAGGATATTTTAAAATAACCGAGCCCGAAGGGCGAGGATTTTATTAGACAACCGAGGCGATTTTTTATCGCCGAGGAATTTTTTTAAATCGCTGGGAGCGATTAGCGACCAGCGAAAAATAAACCGAGCGACCAGCGGGAGCGAGGATGATTTCGCCCGAAGGGCGAAAAAAATTTTTACACTTGCAATGGTACTATTACCACTGAAAAGTAATCAGCCCGAAGGGATGATCCACTTTTCAGTGGTGAATGATGGTAAAAATACGATACAAAACATTTATATACTATAAAAAACATATAATATATTATGAAAACCAAGAACTTAACCAATCAAGAGTCCGTTATGCTCTTGTTTACTTGTGACACTTTGTATGATGAATACCAAAAACCTATGAGTGCCTTTACCTCTGTAATGGCATCAGATAAGGCTTCCTTTGTTGAAATTGTCTTTCAAGACCCTAAAAGTTTATTCCTTGACAATAAGGTTTCAGAACCTGTTTTTATGGAATTAAATGATGTTATTATAAACTCTTGGAATTTCAAGGATGAAAAACTCCTCAAATTTATTAAATGGAATGCTAAGGTTTTCTTTTATACAGAAAAACAAGCAGATGCCACCTTTTACCATATTATTGGTCAACAGAGGGCTATTGATGACTTTAAAAAGGTGTACTCCTTTAAATCTTGGAGTATTAAAAGGAATCTCACCAAAAAAGAGAGAGTCTTTATATTCAAGTTTATTAATGGCTATTTCAAGAACAAATACTCTTGGAATATGCTTTACTTTGAGGAACTACTTGATGACATCCAAAGGTTATCAAAACAGTTAAAAAGTCTTGATGCTCAAATTGAAGAACTTTCAGAACTTCTTGATGACTCTATATTCTTGGGTGTAGATATTTCCGATATTCAAGAGGAATACATCGAACTTTTAGAGGAAAAACAAGACATTGAAGAAAAACTCAACAGAAAACAGTCTTTTGAAGATAAACTCTTGTTTTCTATATCTGATGAAGATACTACACTGTCAGATTATGCAATATGGAATTCGGAGGAATAAATCCTCCTTATTCATTTTTTGGAGACATTAACCCCCTCATGTTGTCGTTGTTTTTTTATCCCTGCAGATTCTGATGGCACCCCCCGTGTGGGGGTGGCATCGAAGAATCAAAGGGTACTATAGATCTTATCCAAAAATGGTTTTATAGCTATCATCATGGTGCGGCCATCTCTGATGGCCCCGCCGAGCCGCTAGGCTCCAAACCATTGGGGGGTCAGCCAAAACAACCACCGACCAGCGGGAGGCTATTGCCGAGTACCCCCCGTGTGGGGGTACTCGGGCAATCATGGCGATGTGGGGGAGTGAAACGGGGGGGGCGGGCCACGGATAAATAAAAAAATAAAAGAAGCTAGTCTATGTAGCTTCTATGGCAGTGAGGGCAACCTGTAATGAGAGTAGTTGCAGCTTGGTTTTCGTAACCATTTGCATATATTTGCTCACCACAGCTCCAACAGAATCCATCATCAGGAGCGAAGAGTGGATCATGGTTATCTTCGCAGTATTGTTTTTGAGCAGCAATGGCAGAACGAACTTGTTCGTTCCATGCTTCGTTCTCAAAGCTTTTGAGCATTGCTTGGCTTAGGATATGACCCTCTAAGCTATCGTAGAATGCGAACTTTGGTTCGCTATCCTCATCAGTACTGTATTTAATTGATTTTTTACCAATACCGAGGACGGTAGCTTTGCTACCTCTGAAGTCGTAGTCTTCGTACTTTAAGTCATTTTTGTTTTGTAATAAAATTTTAACTATCATATGAATCAACTTTTCGTTTTTATATAAAGAATATACCTCAGGGGCACTACTCCCTGAGGATTTTCGCCCCGAAACACCACTAACGGGACTGCCTATGGAGGCCATCACTCCCACACAGGTTGCACCTCGCCTCTCGGCCTGAGGATTTGGTGATGATTTAGCAGAAGAAATATGAATTAGAGAAAAAACACCAAATTCTAATTCACCCCATCGTTTAAATATAAGAATCCCAATGGACTGTAACCTAAAAGCTATTCAAAAAAAATTTCGGGTACACGGCAGGAGGAAAACATCAAAAAAAGGATGGAGCTTGGAGCTATTGCTATGCTTAGAGCACCATAGGATAGGATTGTTGTTGAGGGGCCGTGCGGTATACTTTGTGGTTCATGTGCATATAAAACTGATGTCGGGTGCTTTAGCACCCGACGATGCGAGCTA
>Ga0247609_10001558_pt1 | contig 26910 bp, 33 predicted proteins | sample 172DNAGHGlowgp2_FD_193487 | JGI IMG/M metagenome (GOLD analysis project Ga0247609, IMG submission 193487) | Sheep rumen microbial communities from Palmerston North, Manawatu-Wanganui, New Zealand - 1728 DNA GHGlow gp2 | ecosystem: Host-associated > Mammals > Digestive system > Stomach > Rumen ...
GTCGTACCGTTGTTTATCATAGACCCCGTCTTTTTGCCGCCATGATAGAATGTTTTTCCGGCCAACACATCTCCAACGGTTGCGTCTGCGTCCGAGTCATCATAAAACGTTGCCGTCGTATTGTCCGTCGCCGGGATTTCAAGATACGGCACTGACGGATAAGTCACACCATTAATAACTACACTCTTCGGCATATGTCATTCTCCTTTCTATGTGATCGTCAAATAACTGCCGTTCCACGTAATGAGACCGTAGTTATTCGGTATAGGATTAATCACAATGTCGTGTCCGACCAAACTGCCCTCGGTATGCGCGTATTGCGTTTCCTGTGTAGGCGTAAAAACATAATCTCCGCTGTAGTGCCTGACGCCCACAGCGGAGATATCGCCGGACATATGCGGCATTACCGATATGCCGCCATCAATGTTTGAATTGACAGATATCTGTCCCGTAATCGTGTCCATATTAGTCCACCTCCGGGAGCAGCATTAGTTGTGCCTCTGCAATAAATGTGTCTACAGAGCCATCAGCAAATGTAATTTGAATATCATAGACATATTCGCCAAATGCAAAATCCTTTGTATCCTGAGGATTGAACTTCAACTGCAATGTACTGTTCGGGATGACCTTTGTGAGGATAGGCTCTGTATCCGCATACTCTGCACCGCCGTTTATCATTGTGGGGTGCTTCATGGCAAACCTTATTACGTCGCCGTTCTCGGGCTGATATGGCACACCGTCACGCTGAATGCCTATCTGTATGATTACCGTATCGCCCCGTGTCATCTTTATTGTCTTTCCAATTACCTTATACAACTGCTCACCCCCTTATTACAAGATATATTAACCATTACCTATGTTCCAGTGCTTCTACTTTTGTTTCAAGCACGGGGATGCGCTCTGCAAAGTTATTATGCCGCCGTACCTCACGGGTTAGTTCTTCAATCTTTGTATCCGTTACGGCTTGATGCCGCTCCAGTTTTGCGTCCAGTCGCGCATCCGATAACTCTGACTGCTTGTCCAATTTTGCATATAAGTCCTTTGCCGATGTTTTTGAAATTATCAGTTGCGCGACAATCGCACACGCGCCCGTAATCAACGCGACAATGATTGCTTCACTCATTTCTTCTCACTCCTTCACAAATTGTTTGAATCACTCCCTTTGTTTTCAATTCTCTTCAAACTCTTATGCATAGAAGCAGAAGAACTGCTTTCGCTGATTTACAAAGTCGCTCTGTTTTTGCTTCTTCCGGGTATAACTGGCAGGATCGTTACAGTAGATATACGTGTTGTCATACTTCCAAGCACAGATATAATGACCGCCCTTTGTCCAATAGCCCTTGCCCATAGAGCAAACCACATATCCACCGGCATCCAGACAAGCCTTTAACGCTGCAAGACTTGTGGTCTGTACCATTTTGCTGAAGCCGTATTTCTTCTGAATATGCGTGAAAAAACTCCATGCCGTACCTCTGGAGTACGTTCTGTCTCCCCAATTCATTGCCAGTTGAGCGAGTGTATAAGGATTCACAGAAGAATCCTTCAGCGTTGCAACAACATCCGCTGTCGCAGTCGGGCCACACCCACTGTTCGCCATTGTCTGAGATTTGTCATTATGATTGCTATACATCTTCTTGCCCCAACGAGAGTCACCCTGCTTATAATCAACGGGCTGTTTGAAACCGTGGGGTTTATTCTCTGCACCACAAATCAAAGCAGACCATGTCTGTTTTCCACATTGCCCGTCAGCAGTCAACCCATTTGCCGCCTGAAAGGTTGCAACAGTTTTCTTAGTATTGTTACCATACACACCATCTGCTGTCAAAGACGAACTTTCCAGAAGCAACTGTACAGCCAAAGCATAACCGCTAATGCGATTCTTTGATGTGGTGCAAAGGGGAGCGGTTTCCGCAATCTTCTTCCATGTTGCAGAACCGATAATTCCGTCCGGCGTCAGCCCATGCTGTTTCTGCCACCGTGTAATATGAGCAGCAAAAGCAGCATCAAAGTCATCGTTTGTCGCAATGAATCCCTTTGTATCCTGAACGCGCCCATTGACAATCAGCGCATCAGTCAACAGTTTAGCAATAACAACAGTAGTCCCGACATCATTCTTGCGAATCGTCTTCAACATCGCTTTTCACCTCAAGTTCTATGACATTTTTCTTTGTGTCGAGGACATAGATTTTTTCCGTGGGTATTTCATACCTCGATTCTTCCTCTTGTTTTTTATACTGATTTAAGAGTGTTCTGAAAGAAAAAATAGGCATTGCATTCGCCTCCTTAGAGCTTTACCAGATAATAGTGTCCCCAAATACCGCTAAGCGTTGAGCCGCTGTTTTGATGCAGACCGAAGAACACCGTGTCTCCGGCTTCGCAGTATTCAACTCCGGCACAATTACATACAAGTTCGCCGTATCTTTGACCGAATAAACGTTCATATGCAAATGTATTTGCTCCAAATCCGGTACTATTTTTAGAAATAAAAATCAAACGTTCGTTTGTATCGTTTGCTGTTCCATTCCAGTCAACAAACATTGTTGCAAGATACAACCCTGATTCTGTGATTGATATCGCTCCACCGGCAGGAGATTTATTGGTACCTGTTGGAATAGAAAATGAGGTGAAACGACCGCCTTGTATATATTTTGCACCGACAAAACTATTCCCATTTTCATCAAGCATATTCTCTCTGCCGCCAGTAACATATACCTTGTCTTGAAGCGATGTTTCGCCGCTAACACTTATATCGCCAGTCACATCCATGTTGCCTGTGACGTCTATCCCACTGTACGCCTTTATCGGATAATAACTTTCCAACATCGGATTGTTCAACGTACTCGCAGAAAAACCGCCGAAGCACGCCCCGCCCGTGGGCTGACCGGACAGATGGAGATTGGCGAAAGCTTTTGAAATGGTATATGTTGCAGAAGCAGACTCATATTGATCCCCAAACGTCAGAGTAAATGAATAGTCATTTCCTGCATTATACAATGCCGTGATGACAGTGCCGTCATCCACAACCCCTGTACTTGTCATGGCGTCTGGAATAAACGAAGTCGCGTCAATAGTATTCCCGTCGCTGTCCGTAATAGTCAACACGAAAGAAGAGGGGAGTGGCGTTTCTGCCGCACTAAGTTTTATTGAAACAAGCAACTCTTGCCCCTCATCATTCGGCACACCGTTAATGCTTCTTGTAACCGTAAAAGAGTTTATTGAGGGGGCAAAGACACTGCCACCAATTGCCGCTGTGGTTACAAGTGGAGCGGTAGTTATTTCGCTATACCCTACAATTTCACTGGCATTATTACCAAAAGCACGATACCCATACTTATTCTTAATGGTGGTAATAGCGATTGCTCTTTCATTTGGGTGCGACGCTATGTATTGAGACATCTCCTCAGTATATGCGGCGACGGCAGAAAATGAAAATGTCACAGATGAATTGGCTGGAATAATTTTCTCACTATCAAACGCCTCAAATATGGGATTTGATAATTCGTTGTTCCCAAGCGCAAATCGACCATAACCATAATAAACACCAGTACTACCAGCACCCGACGCACTTGAATGACTCCCAATATCAAAACTTCCCTGGTTCATCAGCGTTACCGTTCCAGATATTGTGTCTCCAATTTTATAAATAGACTTATTAAATGTATTTGCCGTCACCTTTAATCTACTTCTCATTGCATAAAGCGTATTTGAAAAAGAAGACGGCAACTGCACATAACTAATACCATAACTCGAAGCATAAACAATATACATACAATCCAACAAAACACTGTCTACAGATGGATTGCTACTGAAATAATTCTTCAAGTTCGAAGTAAAATTTATAGTGTCGCCAAAGTATGTAACGCCGTCCCTGCGAGTTGCGGGATTATTCATGGTTATATTCCCGTTTGCCGGGACTACAAAACTATCGTCGCCGGACGATATATTCATTTTCTTAATACAGTTAATTCCAATTGTCGAATTCGCAAATCCAATCTCTAAAAATGTGATTGGCGAATTCGACGAATTATGAAGTGTAATGCTGCACGAAAGCGGCACTGCGTCCACATGATCACCGTCAACGAAAGAATTACCAAACAAAGTTAGCGCGGTAACTGTAATATTACTGTCGTACGTCACAGCCATCTCTTATCCCTCCAACTTAAATGCGATACCGCCATCCGCAGTCAACCGCATCTGATAATTACCGAATTGCACATAGTTTGCCCCGAATTTGCTGTACCGCGTATTATTAATAACAACATTGACAGTAGACGAATCAATTAAGACCTCGCTCGAAGAGACGTTGTCACCCACATGAAGACCGACAGAATCTACACGCACAACACGGTTAAACTCTGGATGGGTGACAAAATCACCGTCATCCAACGCAGAAGAAATAGCGACCTCTACACTATTATTCGCAGACAAATCAATATCATTCGCAATAGCCTGAATCTTATTTGCAGTGATAACAATCTGATCCGAAATTGCTGCCATTGCTTCATCCGTCATTACAATAGCACTGGCGGTAGAATCGCTGTCAATTAACCACGTAATCTTATTTGCCGTCTGTGTAACGTTGCTGACCGCCGTACTGTTCGCAATAGTCGTTTCCATTGCTTGCGGTGTCAGTTTTGATTCTGCCGTGTCCATACGCCCTTCCAAACCGTCAATATCAGTTGCCTGTTGGGTGATGCTGCTTTCAGCCGCACTGATACGCGTCGTTAGAGATGTGGTCGCAGTTTCTACGGCCTGAGTAATGCTTGTGTTTGCAGACAGGTCAATTGTATCTGCCATAAGGTTAACCTTATCCGCAATTGCCTGAAGCATCTGTGGGGTCAATACAAGTTGGCTGCTTGTGCTTTCATTTGACACAACCAATGCAAGCCGCTGATTCGTCAGAAGGATGCTACTGTTCCCGCTGATATCCAAATCATCACCTATGTCAGACTGAATCAACGTCGTTGTCAGTGTATTGATGAATGCGTTGTTTGCAAATAAATCCGCGACATCAATGTTTGCCGCCTTGATTGCACCGATAAGCGCACTGTCTGCAAATATTGAACTGACATTCAATTCTCTTGCAGTGATCGTGTTCTGAACAAGGTTGCCGCCCGTAATCGTGTTACTGGCAATATCGCCGCCCTCAATGCTTCTCAATTCTGTTTGCACGACACCCTGATTGTCTACATAAATTGTGTACAGTTTGCCATTATTGCCCTGGATAATCAATTCGCCCGTTGTCAAAGATGCAATCTGGGCATCCGACACAGACAGCCTGTCAATATACAGTTTACCGCCAACACCTTCGCGGATAATTGCCGTACCCGCCACAAGATCTTTTACCTGACCGAACCCAATATCTGCACTGGCAATCTCCGCGTCCGCAATTGTGGCGACCGTCGCATTCAGACCATCGATCTGCGCAACACCGATGGTCGCAGACTGAATTTCTGCGTCCGCAATGGACGCAACCGTCGCATTAAGGTTTCTGATTTGTGCAGTATCAATCTCCGCAACTTGAATCTCTGCAAGGGCAATATCCGCTACGGTCGCTTCAAGATTTGTAATCTGCGCCGCGTCTATCTGTATTTGGCTTACGGCTGTATCCACATAGTCCTGCAAACCCGCCACTTGACTGGCTTGAATTGGCGTACTATGTACAGTATTCCTTGCAATGGTCGCAATACTGTTTTGAACGGAGGCAGACATATTGTCAGAGGACACCTTATAATTCTTGAATGAACTCTGCACATATCCCCGATTATTGCTCTCAACAAGCCCCTTAATGGCCTCAACGATTTCATTTGCCATCATTTTAACCGCTTCTTTTTCTATGTTCGGCATACTGTCCACCTCCCTTCAAAACTCAATAGATTTACTTCTTGGGCGTTGCATTGAGAATGGTGTTCAGAAAATCAATAACCGCCTTGCCATCGTCACTCTTTGCGGCTTCCTGGATCTCTTTACGTGCTTCTTCATTTTCCAAGAGTTCCCGGATAACATTGCCGTTTTTCTCCAGAAATCCTTTCAGGGCATTGCCCAGACCCCTCAACGGATGCTCCGCATTTCTTGCCGCAACACCCTCTTTAACGCTGTCAACAATACGAATATTCTGCCGCCAGTTAATAGACTTCCGCAGATCGTTCATAACATCCGTCGTGTCGAGGATCTCATGCCACTGCTCCAGATTGAATCGAGAAGCGTCTACATCGGTAAACCCGCAAAGCAGCATAAACTCGGTTCCCCAATCCTGATGGGCAGGGTAATACTCGCCGTCCTGATAGCACATATCAATTACACCGCGAATAATAGCGTCCTCTTTGTACCATCCAACGTGCTCAACGACATTCAATTCAACCGTTTCACCGTTATACTCAAACGAAATCTTATTCACTTCAAATCCTCCTAATTCAACTCGCGCTTGACCCATTTGTCAAAGTATGGCTGTGCCTTTTCCTTGTCAAACACGTACACAGTTACATCGTATCCGGGGTAAATATCAATGGGATACAACCCATGCTTCATGTATAAATACACCTGTCTCGGGTTCACAATACGCACACACCGAGACGCGTCATAGTGTTCATTGGTAAACCTAACCATTCTCTTCACCACTCGCTAAAAAAATAGGCATCCGCACAATCATGTGAAGATGCCCGTCAGAACCACTTCACACACAATCACTTCCCGTACTTCTGCTTCTTGTACGGGCGATACTGCTCCTTCTTCTCAGGCACAGTCTTTACTGCTTCCACCACAGGCTCTTCCTGTTTCCCTTCAGGCTTTATACCAATGATTTCAGCATAAATCTCTTTATACGGCTCAATAAACTCAGGCAAAGACGCATACTGCTGAATAGCGTTGAACACCTTGACGGCATCCTCTTTCGTAGCAGTTCCTTCTTTGTACTGATTCATGACCATATACATCTGATAACATTGCGGTGTATCCGCAACAAGCTTCCACCCGTAAATGCCCCTGTCTCTGTACTTGAGACAATTTGTGCAAACATAATACGGATTACCGCAAACCTTGCACGTAGCATTTGCTTTAGGCAGTAATTCCTGTCTCAAAACAAGCACCTTCCTTCAAAAACCACAGGGGAGGGGAATACCCTCCCCATAGTGGCTATTGTTCTGCTTACGCGGCAGTAGCGGCCTCCGGGATAACGACACGGAACAGCAGCTTGTCAGGATCACAATAGTCCTGATTTGCACGCATAGAGAAAGGATGCGTAGAATCCGTAGCAAAGCTGATATCGAAGTCAGACAGCATCTTCGCATTCGGGAAGATAATATACGCGTTGTACAGGGTGGACGGGTCGCACACGTCACAGCCCAGAACCTCAAGAATGAACTTACCACCAGTCGGGAAGTTCACAGCATCCGCATTCACGCGGACAGCACCAGAACCGGAGGCGTCGCTTGCGGTGAACTCATAGGGAGCAAAGATGCGGGAGCCGACCGGCACAGTGCCAGTGCCGAAGGTCAGGGTCTTGGTGCTGAGAGTGACGTCCGTGCCGACAGCATACTTCGTACCCAGAGTGCCATCCCCGTTCATAACCCACACAAACTTCAGCGTTCCGGCAGCGGGAGTACGGGTCAGAACAGCCGTGTCAGCAGTGACGACCTTAATCTCGTCAAACCACGGTACATTGTACTGATTCGCATTGCTTGCAACGTCCAGAGTCGTACCGGACTGCACAGCCAGCAGACCAAGGTCAAACAGAGAAGACTCAGCAGAGAACTCAGCCTGTTTGCCACGGTTGAAGGTCATGATGGGAGTGCCCAGCGCGTCAACGGCATCCACGGTATCAGCAGTAACGCTCAACTGCGGATTGGTGATCTGAGACAGGCTGAACAGCACATCGTCAGTAGTCGCGTGGAACATAATGCCACGCAGAACACGATCGATGACGAAATTCTTCAATTCCATAATTCGTTCCTCCTTTATTAATCAATTAGAAAAGACCCGCTATATCTCGCGAGTCCAGTCAAGTTTCTTTTTATCCAGTTTCTTTGTATCTACATTGCCCGCATAGATACCAGAGATCAGTTGGTCGGTCGATACGATCAGCTGCAACCGTGCAACAGAGTCCATAAACTGCCCAAAGCGCAAATCTCGGATGGTTTCATAATCATACTTAAAGCCAGACCGATTCACCATAGATGAAATCAGCGGCATTAATGTACTCTTATACTCTTTGTGCTGAGAGGCAGCGAGTTTCTTTTTATCCCTGTCTTCTTCAATCAGAATGCGTTTAGTCGTTGCGTTACCCGCTTTTTCGACCTTTTTCTTGATCCTGTGTATCTGGCACAATGTGTCAAGCATTCGCTTGTGACTGTATGCGTCCATGACGATTGACTGCCTTTTATCGGCAAATACAATGTCTCCGTCAGGGCGCTTATACAATTCAAACTTTTTAAAATCAATACCGGGCAGAAAAACCTGACTCTCTTCCACGGATAAAGTCTTCACCATCATTGAAAAGAATTCCAAATCCGAAATCTCCATCCAGTCAATGCCATTCTGCCACAATAGATATTTTTCGTCAGAGGGGATAGCGGTCAGCGTTTGCAATATTTGAAAATAGTGTTCCTCGCCAAGCCGCACAACATCACCTACGGTTGAATGCCGGACATAGATTTTGTCTGTAATCTTAAACTCCGAAGAGAATAAAACCTGTGCGATGTCAATGGCAGACACTTAATCACCTTCACATATATTGCGGTTAATATCCGTGACCTTATACCGAATCTCATGACCGTAATAGCCCTTAATCGGTATAAAGTTCCCGAAATACGTTAGCTCAACCTCGCCAAGCCCATATTTTGTAGACCCGTTCAGTATCTTATCGATCTCCATTGCAATCAGGTCAATGCGTATACCCCTGCCCTCCGGCAGACGCATAATATCCTGATGTGCCATAATGTACACATCTATCTCCAATTGCTTTGTAATATTACTCCAAACTCTGGGGACAATAACGTCAAAGCAGATAAAAGCACGCCCAACCTCGGTAACTTCAGGGACGTGTACATAAGGGAACACCCGCTCATACACAAAGTCCTTGCCCTGCATATCGTCCTCACCGTCAACGCGAAGCAATTCTTGAATGGCAGTGTTTGTGCAGACGGCTTGCATCAGTCTGTTCTTATAAACAGTAACTTCCTGTAAGTGCGCCATTACAACCAACTCCCATCATCGTCTGCCGTGTCGCTGCTATCACCGATATACGGTTCTTTTAACTCCCAAGGCTGTGCCGCCAACACGTTCTCATAATCGTCTTTCCCTTCGACCCACTGATCTTGCACCAGCGTAATCTCCACATAGCCGTCATCCCTGATCGTGCCGGTAACAATATTTCGGCGCGTAACCCTAAATACATAGGGTCTGCGCTCAGGGTCTGCCGCCGTTAAATCCGGGATATAACGTTCGGCATCCACAATAAAGCGCATATCACGCCAAATCTGTGTACTTATCTCATCCACATGAACCTTGATTTTCAACTGAAACTCGCCAATCTTGATATAGCTTGTTCGCTCAACACCCTCTGAATATTTTGTGGCGTCTTCCGCTACACCATAATACTCGTGAATTACGCCGCTCTTGTCCTTCCATCTTAACACGCAGTCACACAAATACATCATTGCCTTAGAGTAAATCTCATCGTCAATGTCTGTATTCTCTACAAGCCACGGCTGGTCTCTAAAGGTCACATATGCACCCATAGGGATGTAATCTCCCGGCATACTCACGACTTCTTTGATTTTGTAATCATCCTTAGAATTGATAATTACATAGCGGTCTTCACCATCAATAGTAATAGGTTTATACGCAGGATTCCCCGGCGCAAGTGTATTAACCTCGCGCCTGAACACATTGACCGCTCTGTCGCGTCTTTGTGTTCCGGCATAATTGACCATATTACGCCATACATCTATATAGCCCATGACGATCACCCGCCCACTTCAGGTCGGATCAGATTACCGTACAGATAACTGTAACGGTTAATCTTGTCATGATACTCCATCAGAAAGTTATCCCGCGTTTCTTTGGTGACATTCAACAGATTTGCAGGGCTGAACACCGTAAAATCCTTTGTCCCCAGTGCATTCCTCCACTTATCAGCATCCGCAACATATGCGGTTGTCCAATAACACACAATGCCCAAGGACAGGATTTCGATGCTTTCCTTGGAGAGATCGTCTGTGTAGCCCACCGCAACACCGGATTCACTGACTTGTAAATCCGTCAGGTCTTCAACGCAAATCCGAGTAAAATCAGCCTCTGCGTTTCGAAGATAAGGGGAGAGTGCGGAGTAAATCTCTGCATTGTCCATCTCAAGAAACGCATACTCGCGCATCTTCGCCAAGGCTTCATCGTAGATTACAGTGTATAACGTCATACGATCTCACCTCCGCTTACATCAAATCAGTTTGCAGTCAAGTGCAAGTTCAAGCGCGTGAATCTTCTGAAGCGAATCCATTGTGCCGTTTGCAATCGCCCGTTCAGCCACCGTACGCACAGCATCCTTTGATCCTTGGGGCAAGGCAGAAACCTTATCAATAATATCCCCTGCCGATGAACGCAGCAGTTCGTCAATGGCATCGGCATCAACCGCATCTTTCAAATAACGACCGACACCAAGATACTCTATGACTTCCTGCTTCAATTCATAAGAATCCGGGATTGAAATCCAATTCTTCTCATAAAATGCAAAGTCAGTAGACTTCATGGCAACAAGTTCGCCAAGCTCTACATACTGCATTTCTCCGAATGAATTCCAAAGAATCTTGTATCCAATTGTGCGATGGCTGACATAAATCAACTTGCCGCTTCGTACCATACTGACGCACGGCACGAGCATATTCGGCGTAAGTTCTACGGGCTTCTTTTCTTCAACAACAACGGGAGTCTCACTTACAGAAGAAGCACCCGGAGCCTTTTTGATGGCTCTGGGTGCAGTCGCTTTTTTAGTAGTCGTAGCTGTTGCCACGAAGAATCATTCCCTTCAAATCAGATTACGAAATGGTATACAGGCCGTAGCAACCATCAGCCGCAGCAATACGAGACGCAACGCCGGTCTTCTCCATCATCAGGTATTCCTGAGTCAGGTCAACATTATCCGCATAGCTGCGAGGCAGGATCAGGCCCTGACCCTCGGTTACATAAACGATGGGCTTCACGTCAGCCGCGATAACACCGATCTTGTCATTGTTGAAAGCAAAGGTGGTCGTTCCCGGCACATGAGCCTGGCGAATGGCATACTTCGGATTGCCGTTAAACATACCAGAATAGCCCATCTTAAACTCATCCTCAAGCGCACCCTGATAATAGGTATCGTGAGTAGCAACGGCCTTATTCAGGGCGATTGCCGTACCAATCAGCATGGCGGTATTGGAGCCGCTCTCAGCCTTAACGTGTTCAATAATGGTCATCATGGTTTCTTCATCCCAAGAGCCACTATAAGCATACGGGGTGGTCAGACCGCCAAGCGCACTCTCCCACACAGAGGCAATGTCAGCATAAGCCTTAGCGCGGAAAGACCTTGCGACACGGTCAATAAGCTCATTAAAGTTCACGCGACCGGCAAGAATCAGCTCGATTTCCTCATAAATCTTAATGGCTTTCCAGCTTGTATTCACGCGGATAGACTGACCGCCCGCCAGACGCTGACGGCGAATAGCCTGAGAGCCGCCACCAATGGTGGACACGACAAACAACTGAGACTCCGGCACGACAATATCCAGAGCGTCGCCAAAGGCAACATTCCGATACTCAACCAGACGAGTGATATAGGGATCCTGAGTCATGATTTCATTCTTGACGTTGGTCATGACCTCTTCAATAACAGCAAAAACCTCAGAGCACTTGCCGTCACGCACGTCACGAATGTCCAGATAGGTCTTGCCGTTATTGGCATCAATCAGAGCGTTGCGCAGGACGTCATTGGTCTCTTCCTTGGAGAAATTGCCCTGAACAGTATTGTGATAATTATCCATTGCGAGGCGTACAATTTCTTTACGTTCCATTATGTGTCACTCCTTTCTTACAGTATCAATCAATTACGCGTCGAAGCGGATAGAAACAAACGCAATGCCGCCACGAGTGAACTTGTCAACAACCGTACCGATGGCAGACTCGCCAGAACCGGCACTCGCCGCGACTTTAATCTTGCCGCCCGTTACAGCCAGAGCAAGCTGCCCGGTCGTGCAAGTAGCACCGTTGGTCAGCCCATCCGCAGAAATGGCATAGATGCCACCAGCCTTGACGCGCTCAACGCGGAACGGCTTGTTTGCGGGATTCTGATAATCACCAATGGTCTTACCCGCTTCATACTGAAGCTCAACGCCCGTTACCAGCCACAGTTCATCACTGGCAGGGGTAAAGGTAGTGGTCGCCGCATACACGTCACGGGTAGATTCTTTAGCCGCGAGTTTGACGAGGATGCCATTGTTGGCAGCGGCCTCAAGCGTTGCGAACCGATAATCCACGGGATTATTAGACGGCTGTTCGCGAATAACAATAGGATAAGTATTTGCCATTTTAAATCACGCTCCTTATAGATAATAATTACAAATTAAGTTAACGCCCAATTTGCCTCACTGATCTGAATGCCACTTTGTTGGCTATGGTAAAGCATCAGATAAAAAACCTTGGACTGCCCTATAGCAGCCCTAATACTTGAAAACAATACGCCCCTATAATCTGGTTCGACATTATTATAATTCGATAACTGAAGATACGTCGGCGCGTCCTGACCGTTAAACATAGCACTTGCAGACACACAGGTTCCGTTTATAACAGCAGACATAACATCGTCAAATGACATATTGCACTTCATTTCATTAGTGGCTTCATCATACGAATAATACGGCACAACAAGCCCAAACGATCCTCCACCACCAGAACCGTCTCCACTCGCGGGAATAAATCGAATCGCCGCAAAGTTAATGCCGCCGCGTTCAAACAGATTTACAACCCATCCGACAACTCGCTCATCTGACACACTCGCCGCCGCAACAACATTCATTACGCCGTTATCGCCCACACACACCGCATCACCAAGTGCAACCGTTTGACCCAGAGCAATGCCAAGCCCATCAAGCGAAACAGCATAAATGCCGCCAGCCGCAATGCGCTCAATCCTGAAGGGCTTATTTGCAGAATTAATATAGTCCCCGGTCATTTTGCCCGCTTCATAAGACAACTCAACGCCGGTTACCATCCAAAGCTCTGCACTTGCAATACCCTCAGTATCTTTATCGGCAAGAGTCGCGACATATATATCCCTTGTGGCTTCCCTGTTTGGGATAGTCACAAGGACGCCATTGCATACAGTAGTTGCCATTTTTGCAAAGCGATAATTCACGGGGTCATTCGACGGCAACTCACGAATGACAATAGGATAAGCGTTTGCCATCTTTATTCACCGCGCTTATAGCCATAAACAGTAAACGCGCCGCCATAAAGTTCGTCGCCCATCTTTTCATTCTCCTTGACAATGGGCACACGCAAAGCCGTCTTTGCCTTAGGCTTCATCATCTTGCCGCGAAGCGCAAAGCACTTTTCTTCAAAGTCTGCAATATCCATGTCCATTGCAGAACTCTTCAACTCATTGAACTCTGCGTTACCGTCAAGATCAGAAAACTGCTCAACGACAGCATTAACCGCCGCCCTGCGGTCTGCCTCAAGACGTTCTGCCTTGAACTTGCGCAACTCTTCAACCTCTGTGTCCTCAACAGAATGCGTTTCCTTATACTGTTCAAAAGCGACCGCAACACCGTCAATTCTGTCCAACTCTTCCTTGGTCAGCCAACGGGCATACATCTCTTCAAAACCACCCGTAATTTCAACGGCAATGAAATCTCCGCTGTCAGCCATAGCATAGGGGACGCGACCAACAGACTTAGTGTATTCATCATTTTCACGGGAATATTTCTCACGGATTACATATGCATAATTATCATCAAAATCACACAGATAATAACACACATACTCGTCTTTATCTTCCTCGTTCAAGCCGCAGACAGCAGACATAATAGCCTCGCGCTTTGCGTTGTTTGTTGCAAACCGCCCAGGGATTTCAGGCGTATCGACACCCGCTTCAACCTCTTCTGTTTCCGGCTGTTCCTCTGAATTGAACTGTTCTTCCACAACCTCTTCAGTTGTAGAAAACTCTTCAACCACAACTGATTCCTGATTCATAGCTTCCTGTTCCATTGTACCTTGTTCACCTCCATTATCTCTCGCAAAGCACTCAGACAGAGCCAGTTTAAACTCTTCCATGAGAGTGCTGAATTGCTCATTAAGAGAGTAGGGGACTAACCCCGCACTGGGAAAACAAGGGGGAACATTATAATCAGGATCGTCTGACTTTCCAAGCAGCGTGAATGCGTCGGGCGTAAACTCAAGAATTTCAAAATACCGCTCATCTTCTTTGAGCTTTTGCATTTTGTCTACCTGAATCTCCATAGACGCCCAATAAGACTTATCACCTGAATACGCCGCCTCGACAATGTCAGGATACTTCTTTGTCCACAGGATAGCAGAAGTTGTTAAATAAGTAGCGACAGATCCGTTTTCTTCAGTAACATCCTCAAATACAAACTCTGCGTCAGCCGGAATAACACCGTACGGGACACACCTTGTCTGCCATTGATAGTCTCCGTCTCTTTCAACAAGACGCATCTCATGACCGGCAATATGTTTCTCGCCGTCTTCTCCGTCATATACAAAAGCCGTAATAGGGATATTCTTAAACTTATCAACCGCCGCCTCTACAACGTCACGGCTAAAATAAGAACCATTCTGATTCTTACCCAATGCAAGAATACGACACTGATACCTTGTAAAGCTCGAATTTACGGGACTCTGCTCCTCAAACCGCATACTTACAGGAACAGACATTCTCTCCATATTCATCTCTCACCTCATTTCTTCCCAGCGTTGTCCTTGTATTCTAAAAATGCAGACGATCGTCAACCATCAAACGCTCATCCGCAAATTTAGCCATAATAATCTGTGCCAGTTCAGGCTTGAACTCGAAACAATAAAATGTCTTGCTGTTTATAACTTCAGTGACATAATTAAAACCCATTGTCTTAAGCTCTTCTGCGGCACTTTTAGATTCAACCTTGATGAACAAATTCATCACTCCCGAATGTTTTTCTCGCCGTCTCTTGCGGCTTCGCCCTCATCGCTCAAATCATCCGCATCCATCTTTGGACGCCCGCCCTCGCTGTCTTCAGGATTGCTTGACATCTGGCTTGAACTCAGTAACGGTTCATTGTAGACCTCGTCCCGCATATGCAAGACGTCGTTCTCCAAGGCAGACAACTGAAGAATCTCATACGGAGTAAATCCAAGCGTTGCTGCAACAGCACTCTTAACGGGCACACCTGCGTTTCCGGCACGAAGAAGAGTATCAAACACGTCAGAATCATTAAAAGAAGTAACATCTAAGAACTTTATCCTGAACTTATTCTTCCTGCGCTGCAACGCAAGTTTGCGGTTAATCCACCGCTCAATCTGCCGAACAAGCGGATAGATATTGATTTCATCCGCAATGATTGACTTGTTCAAAGCATTCGAAGAAGACTTGCCAGAACCAAACAGCAATTCAGAGACACCGCTTGCTTGCCAAAACTGCTCCACAGCAGCATTGACCGCATTGGTCTCTGAGACATTCTCTTTGGCGAAATTGAACTTCTCAACCTTCATCGGAGAATACAATACGCCGATAGTGTCCGGCACTTCACTGGATGCCTGTTCAATAAACTTCTGAACAAGTTTCAAATCCATGAGAATCTTTCCGTCTTTGTTAGTCGGGATCTCAAAATTCAACAGGTTATAGTTGCCGTTTTCTTCTTTTGCTTTTGCAAGCCGCCGATAGTCATCCAGATCAAGCAGATTATCCAATACAGCAATATACGGGGGAATGGCATATTCCAACGTGTCTTCCTGATACTTGACACAAATTCCGTCTTCTCCGATTTCCTGCCAACGCCCCTTCTGACCCGTATGATATTTCTCATACTTCTCAATAAACTCACTGCCATAAGACTCTAACAGTGCGTCTTTGTCCTGAATGGTCAGGCGGTCAAAGTAAGCAAAGTTGAACTCAAACCGAATACACCCGGTTCCGTCAAGGCTTGACATTCTGCAATAATCCGGGTGCAACATATACACGCAGAAGGTGTTCTTGCTCTGTTTAGTATACGCATAGGCAACACCGTCTACTGTTGCGCGGCACAGAACCTTATTGAACTCCGTGCGGATGTTCATATAATTCAGCATATACGCAAGAGCCATGTAGTCCGACTTATACGCTTCCACGCTCTGTTCATCACGAGGAGAATCAGAGTCAGGAACAATCACATAAGAAAACTTGACCATATTCGGCTGATAATTGCACAGCCGCCGATATTGCCCGTTTGAATTAAACAAGAACCGAGAGGCTCTCCGCAAATGCTTTTCACACATCACCGGGTCTTTCAGCCACTTGTATATCTTGTCTTTGGTAAATCCACCGTTTCCAAGAGTCGGGAGATTTCTGTCAATTCGCAGAATGTTCCGATACCGTTGGGCAAGCGTGTAGTTAAACAGGCTTGTCAGTTGCTCCTCGGTAATCTCGCCCGGATTATCCTGTTTAGCCTCCATAATTTCTTCTGGCAACAAAACCCCTCCTTTCTCTTATAAACGCAATTTGGGTGCCCTGAACGCAAACAACTTATCAAACTCTTCCGACATATCCGAAAGCCCCTCTGCCTTGTCCATTGCATAGTAAATTGCATAAGACAACGCAGAAAATCTATCCTTATTGACTCTTGAAACGGCTTGACGAATGCCGATCCCGCGAACGCCAGGCTCAACCTTCAGATTCGCAATTTCATCAACGAGCAAATTTGTTTCAATAAACGGCCTGAAACGACCTCTATACTCATCATCCTGTTCTGCCGCGATCAGGTCATATTGCTTTTGTTCCAATAACCGCAACACACCACTGTCCACCGCACCGACAAAGTCAGACAGAATCTTAGACTGTATGCCCTGTGCTTTTAGCGCATACAAGATTTCTTCTGCCTCAGTAGGGTTATACGGCTCACTGTCCGTGTTCATGGTATTCCAAGATGGGTACTCAATATCTTTTTCCGGATCATAAGTCGGCTGCAACAATGCATCAACCAGACCCGCACCAACGCCGTTAGCATCGACCACGACATTAAGCTTTTCGGCATTTGAGTATTGCTCTTTAATCCGCTTTACCATCAACGCCTGATCCTCAAAGCTCAAGGCGTTTGAAACGCCGAGAATATTGATTAGGTCGATAGAAGACGGGCGTCCATATTGGTTCCTCTTAATACGCGTAACAACGATTGCGCTGCGGTTGTTTGCGTCCGCTTCGCTTCGCGCAACGTCAACGCCGATAACGATTTCGTCTTCTGGCTGTGCGCTGAAACACGGGTGCAACATATTCCTGCACTTCAACAGATTATTGATAGATACAAGCGCACCCGTTGCAACGCCCACCCATTCTTCCATATAGTTCATGGCAAAAGCCATAGGGGAGGATGAAGCCTTAATTTTCAGAATCTCTGCCTTAGACGCTGTCCTGCCGTACCAACACGGCAGCATCCAATCCGCGCCCAAGACAATATCTCCCTTTAATTCAAGCATATCATCATACATCTGTGTGACCCGGTTAAACTCGTCCGAACCCCTGAACCCAGTCGTAGTATAAAAGTTTATCTGCCCTGACAACTCTTCAGGATTGACCACTGCATATTCTCCAATGGTCAGTCTCGGGACGGCAACTATGGGGCGAAGCGCGTCTTCATAAACATCTGACTTTAACAATGCGGCCTCTTCGATCCTCAACCGCGTTCGACGCATACCCTTGCTGCTCTGCGAGTTTGCCAGGACAGTCATACGCGCATTATTCTTGAAAATCAGTTGAACTTCAAGCTTATTGCTCTTCCAAACACGCACTTCATCCTGAAGCGCAGGATACCATTTCAACGCTTCATTCACCTTGTCCGTTAGCAAGGCGATGGCATTTTCCTTTGTTTGCGCTGAAACAGCAATCTCGATTCCAGGATAAACAATACACAGCACGATGCAAACGAGGATCTGATTCAGGCTCTTGCTTGAACCACGGGGAAAGCATCCATAATACCCAAAGAACCGAGAATCACACCGCATTGACACACGCTGATCCATATGCAGGCGCAATCCACCAGATGAAGGACGAAGCAAATCAAGGAACAAGTCAGGATACCACAACGCCCATGATCGCAGATTCCGAATGTTATCCTTGTTCTTTTCCACATAAGCCTCTGTCGCCGATATTGGCTTAGAAAACTGCGTTTCCATCTTATTCTTAAGGCGTGCCGCATTTACAGCATTACTCCTCCGTCCCATCTTCATACTCCTTTGGGATGGTCACAAACTTCTTGATTTTCTGACGGTTCTTTTCCGTAGGGTCTTCATCGAACAGACCATAGGGATCTCCGGTCTGCTCCAGATAAGCTTTCTTTCGCTCATCATAGAACGCCCAAATATCCTCATAGTCAACATCCGGCTCACCTTTGAGCCTACGCCCATAATTGATGTATTCCCAGATCAAAAAGTCCACAGAATCATTCGGAGCAAACTTAAACTTGGGGAGAACCCGCAAAATATCTTCTGCCCGCTCCAACTGCATAAACAATTCTGAAATGCTCGTAACACCGTTTTGCAAGTCAGATTGTGTCAACTGAGAGGGATTAATCTTTGCCTTGTCGGCCTGTTTACTGGCAAGAGACGCCCACTTCTCAGCAGCGTCTGCATTGCCCTCCATAATGGCAAATTCCTCCTTGACTCTGTATTTGCAATACAGCGTAAGGCTTTCCTTGTGCAGAGTACTGACTTCAGGATAACTCTCCAGCAGAAACTGATACTTTTTCTGCATTGCCCGATACTCTGCTTTTGTAAAGCCGGAGCCGAACTGTTCAACAATCTCTTTTGTTACCTCAAAATCATCATCACTCTCATCAACGTCACCTAAAAATATGCGCTCGTTATCCCTTATATTCTTCTTTGACTTAGAACGCGATTTCGGGACACCGTTGTCATCAAACACGGGGATTTCTGCCGCCTTGACGTCTGTTCCGGCGGCTTTAATCTTATTGTAAATTTCACCCTGCGCATAATTCAGTTTTGCATACTGAGGCAAACTTGAGATATTCTTGAAGTACATAGTAACGATGGGTGTCTGATTAACCTCACCGCCACCCAAGGGGATCCACCTGTTCTCATACTCAGACACCGCCGCATCCAGAACCGTCTGAATAAACGGTCTGTCCATCTGCCGCAAAATGACCTTAAACCGTTCAAGGTCAAGAATACCATCCTTATCAATACACTGCTTGATAGTACACTCTTTACAGAACAGAGACAGCCCGTCTGAAGACAATGGTGTATTCACTTTGTAAAACTCCGTGATTTTCTTTGATTCATTGCACAGACTGCAAATCTTTTGCGGCGTTCGCGTTCTATGCTGCCGCGCTTGGGCAGACTTGAAATCACGAAGCAAGTCCCTCTTGCGTGGCGTCTTTGGGGCAGACTTCTTTGCTTCTGCCATTTCAATATCACTCCAAACACTTCAAATTATGGTGGCCTAAGAAAGATTCGAACTTTCACCCTGCTGGTTACAAATCAGCCGCTCTTACCAACGAGCTATTAGACCAAAAGAAAAGCACCGTGCATTGAATGTACGGTGCAAATCTTGCACTCTGTGTGCAGTTTCAATCACACGCATCTCATCGGGATTGCACAACCTTTATTGCGGAGTTGGGACTCCGAGTGTTCCCTTCCTGAGCAGTTATTTTCTTCTCCGGCTTTTAATGCTTGCCTAAGAGTGCATGAGACTAAAAGTATACCGGCACAAACTCTTTCAGTTCACCGTCTTCTGAAAACAGAACCATAGCCTGAGACGGGCATCCTGACAGCCTGTTCTTCAGGCAGTACTGATCGGCAGAATCAAGGATCGTTCCGCTCTGAATGACATGAACGCCCATAACATCCTTATAAGATGCATAATGCAAATGTCCAGTAATGATTGCGTCACACGTTCCGGCAACACCTTGAAGCTTGGCAACGCCCGCTTCGTTCATAACATCCAGTTCGCCATGAACAACCACAATATGCGCATTACCAATGTACATATGTTTCAGACCCGTACTGTCGTCATCGTCTAAAATCTTGATGTTATACACATCCCGCAAACGCGCATCCAGATAAAAGGGGATAAGCGCATCCAACATTTCATCCAGGCGCACACTATCATAGTCCGTAACGCGAGAATGATTGCCAGAAACACCGCGAACGTTGACGTGGTTGAAATACGGAGCGATACAACGCAAAAACTGCGCAATCAACTCACAAGCAGTCTTCAACTGCCCAACGACAGACTCCCGGTTTTCAACACGGATCCCTGTATGAATGACACCGGAGATTTCATCTCCAAGCAATACAACCTCACAGGTTTCAGGCTTGTGTGCCTTTGCAAAGTCAATAACCCTGTCGGCATAAGTGCTCAGCCGCTCATAAGCCAAATCCGAATTGAATGCTCCAACAGGATTCTTAAAGTCAATACCAATATGAAGATCAGACAGGCACACAACCAACGTATCCTTTGACTCCCCAATGTCTCCATCATACACTATGGGAGCAAGCGGATCATAATCCCGCATGAGTTCCTTGACGCTGTCAAAAAACGCTTCTCTGCGTGCGTCTTCCCTGAGAAGCCGTCTATAAGCAGCTCTCTCATCAGACAGACGCACGCGCTGTTTCTCCAGTTCTCTTGCTTCTTCCGCATAAACACTTTCAGAAAAATGTGTGCGGGCATAATCAAATGCCTGAGAATACAGCCGCCACCGTTTCCGGTAAACAGAAGAGTCATAAGTAACCCCGTACGCGCAATTCAGCATATCCGCAATTTCTTCGCACGTCAGACCGTATTCTTCCTTGCGGGAGAACAACCGCACAAAATACTCTTCTGCGGTTTCATTGACAAACTGCGGATAGCGTTCGCGAGGGGTTTTACTCATCTCCACCGTCTTCGTCTCCGTCATCTACAAAGCCGTTCAGCCTTGCAAGCAGTGCGTTAGATGCACTAAACTTAATCACCTTCTTGTCCTTAGACATCTGAGGCTTGCCAAACAGATGAATTTCCCTCGGTTCCTTATGAATTACAACGAAACTGCCAAAGCCGTTCAGGCGAATCTCTTCGCCGCTCATCAAAGTATCAATAAACACCGCAATGCACTCATTGCAAATCTTCTTCGAATCAGCAATAGTAAAGCCAGTACGTTCCGCAAAAGACCGGGCAAAATTTTCAAACTTCATATTCAAATTCCTCCATTGATTTCTTCTTCAAATCCAATACTAATTGAAACACCCTCTGTGTCAGCAAACTGCCTCAACAGATCAGCGAGGTTATAAGTCTTTGATTCCTCTTTGCCGATTTCCTCAACGGGCAACAGTACGCCGTCAAGTTCAGCAGAATCAATCATGACATTCTTCAGTGCAATGCGCTTAGACAACTTTGCCAAGATTTAAACACTCCAATTCAAATTAAATATATGAGTATCCATAAAACCGCAAGCCCTACCGCCTCTTGCGGATGTACTGGCCAGGTACTCCATCATTACACGCCGATGCACGTCAGCAGTATACGCTGCCGTCTTGACAAGCAAGCCCATTTCGGGTGCTTACCTTGTTCCATCCGTTCGTCTGCTCCCATAGCCATAAATCCTATAATAAAGCGAGGGACGGTACAAAAGGCACAACGCCCCTGGGAACTCCTTCTACACATGGCAGATGAGCTATGCGGGGTTGCCGTAGATATCATCGGGCAACCCCAAAATTCCTTGCTTAGTCAGCACTGTTAGTAGGCTTGCAAGGCATCACCAAAATTAGTCAAGCAGATCGGCAAGTTGTGCCGTCTCGCTCCTAACGGTTTCCCGCAGATGCACGTATGAGAACAACCGCTGTCCCTTTAGACGGTCAATCGCGCACATTAGGCCGTTGTCCTGCTCAAAAGCCTTGGCATCAATCTGTTTCCAGTCCCCATTTATAAACAAAATAGACCCATCCGCAATGCGTCCAAGCAACAGTTGCACATGGCTGCGCGTCAAATGCTCCGACTCAGAACAATACACAATAGAATTCTTAATATCACGTCCGCGCATAAAACCAAGATGCTCTATCTCTATGCGCCCTTGTTGAATATACATATTCAACGCATCTATGCCGCCGAGATGATCCGCAAGCGGCATAGCAAACGAAATCAACTTATCTGATTTATCACCGGGCAAAAACCCAAGAGGATTGCTGTCCTTAACCTCAACATTATTGCGTACCCACAACAGTTTTTCAAACTTGTTCTGTTGAATAAGTTGTAAGGCTACAGCGGTCATAAGCACGTCTTTCCCTGTCCCAAAATTTCCCGACAATACCTTTACCGTAGTCCGTTCATCCATCAATGCATCTATAGCAAGTTCCTGTTCTACATTCTTTGCAGATACCCTGCCCATCGCCATGCTCTCAATGGGCTTCTTGTAGATAGCTTTGTGTCTGCCATCCTGCCATTTCAGACGATCCACAACATCGCCATCCATGTTCCTTACAATCAAATACTCATTCTCATATAAGTCAAACCAGTTCTTCGACTTGTCTGAATACAGATTGGCAAGGTTCGGATTATCAGAATCAACTTCCTTATACCCTGTATACCCACTCCATACAATAGGCATAAGCATTACACCTCTGCAAACAGACTGTCAAAATCAGTCAGCAAATCTGTAGCAATGCCCCATTCAAGGCTCTTTTCTGAATTGATGTACCACTCTGTATTGATATGGCTCTCAATCTCTTCTTCGGGGATTGTCGTACTCTTATGAAGATAATCCACAAGCTCTGAAATCTGCCGCGCATACTCTTCAATCTGACAGATGACCTCATCATATGTGCCGGAGAAAGAGCCGCTGCCCTTATGAATCAAAAACGTAGAGCGGGGGAGAACATATCTTTTCTTGCACGCAAGGTAAATGAAAGACCCGGCACTAAAACAACATCCCATATTTACAGAGCGAATGGGCGTCTTGCTCATCTTGATTGTATCGATCAAACTGTTACAGGTAGAAAGCTCTCCACCAATTGTATTGATCATCAATGTAATAGGCTTGCGTTCTTCAACGGGCTTTCCAATATCTTCCAGGTTCCAGTCAATAATATGACGAACAAACTCATAGTAACTCTCGTCTACCTCGTCATCCAGCCACAAAACGCGCCGTTCAAGATTTTTATAGTATGTGATCAGTTCCGGCGCAGGAAGATTCAGATTTTCCAGTTTTTTCGGGATCTCAATGACCATGCAGTCGTCGTCCAAGTCTAACCATTCCCTTCATGCGTATTCTCGAAGTGCGCAGTAACATTGCGTTGTCGCTCCTCGCGGATGAAGTTGATTACCCGCTGCGATTCCTCCGCATAATACTTACCGCGATTGCTGCGTTGTTTCAGCGTTCGGTAAATCGACACGTCCGGATAAAGCTTTCTGAGCTTAAAGCTTTCGTCCTTTGTCACCAGAATCAAAACACCATACCACCCTTACAAAGAATTGGATACAAAAAACACACGCATATTCCAAATGAAAACGACCATTCCAATTTGCCTGTATGTATTAGTATCCTTGTAAATACAGGGTTCCGGGGTTATAAAATCCCCAGAACCCGCACCGTTACTTAATCGAAGAGAACATCTGCCGCAGCAACAACATCTTCCGTCACAATATGCTCTCCCTCATCCTTCACGGGAACAAGCAATTTGAACCGCGTCCGCTGATGAAGAACTTTACTGTGCTTGTGAAACGCACCCTTACCGTTTACCGTGGCAATATAGTTGAATCCTATCAACTCAGGCACATAAATCTTCCGCACCGAAGACATCCCGAGGCCAACCCAAGCAGATAGTTCTGCATAAGAGAGCGAAAACTCTCCCTTGCTATCGCCGTACACTTTGCCATAGCACAACAGCGCAAGGGCAACAAGTTTTGTTTTCTTGCGGTCAAACCTCCGATTGATTTCCCGAATGTCCTCATCCGACACACGAACACTGTCACACTCTGAAATTCGCCGCTTGTCATAATCCCAGATATACCCGATAATCGAATTGACAGAGTAGGGAATATATATGCCGTTCTTCGTTGCCCACTCGAAGATTGCTTCTCTTGCAGAAAGCTTGCTCATGCCCTGATAGTGATACAGTTTCAATATAGTAAAACAAACCCTGTACAGATTCTCCTGTACAATGTCCTTGCCCTCAAGATACCTGTTCGCCTCTTTAACTTCATTCAGCAATTACGTCATCCCCCTCATAATCAACCCATGTATAGCATTTTCCAAGATAAGTTTCGCCAACGCCATCAAACACGCGCTTCGGCAAACGGTGCTTCACCTGACGGATATTCTCCAGAATCCCGTTCTCCGCAACAATCCACATAAACTTCTTGTCCTTCTTCGGGTATTCCTCATAGCACAGCTTTGTTACAATATTTGCAAGTCTTCTTTGGTCGGGGCAAATAGCCGCACACCTACGCTTGTATGCCTCATAATATACGCCCCAATCTATCTCAAAATCACGCGCCTGGGCTTTTGTAATCTGATCCTCAAGCTCACTTTTGTAGCGGTCATAGTTTCTGCACATTGCCTGAAACTTACTTAAATCCCGCATCTCTCTTATGTACTCAAGATATACTTCACGCACCTGATTGTACGTCTCTTCGTCATATGTGACACCTTGGTCAATCATGACGCTATAATCAAACGGCATCTTCCTTCGCGTCCATCTGTTCTGATTGTCCCACCGCTCCAACGCATAGCACAAACGGTTCATGTTACTGTTGGACTTTGATAGTTTTTGATTAGCATAATACTGACCGCGATATTTCATGAAGTAGGGGAGCGGTCGCCCGTACTTCGCAATATGTCTGGGCACTACATACAGCACGCCTGTTTTCGCATACATCACCACCGCCGCTTTCACGGTACTTTAACACTGCTCCGGCAGTCGGATTAGACTATATCTTTGTCTGCACACAGCAGACAGCCAGCACTTCGCAACACGGAGTTTCACCGCAATGCTACTCCCTTATGGGATAGTCGTTTGACCTTCTTGCATACGCAAGCTTGGCACAGGATTATCATGCAGCAAACGCTGTTTAGATTTCCCCTGTTAGCAGACCCGCAAGCGTCCATTTCCTGACGCGCCACTGTCGGCTCTACACCCTGTATTTACAGGTTCACTGGCTTTTCATTTGCGCCTCACGGCACAACGCGACTACTTTTCAATCGATGCTCTTACCTGTGGCTACAGCAATAATATCTATGTATTTCTCGTATTTCTGCCTTGCTGCCTCTGACTGCGGCATTTTATTGTGATAAGCACTGGAGTAATTGGAGAACTCGCCGATCATATTCTTCATGGTTCTGAGGATGACCTTGGATCTGTTCTCCGGTGTATCTGCTTCCGGTGCAACCGTGACCTTATCATCCACGTCAATGACCGGAGCACCGTCTTCCCGCACACCAGACCGATATACAGGATTGTCAATCACCAACGCCAAGTCTCCGTCAAAGTCACAGCCCTGAAGCCGCTGCGTGACAATGCTCTTGCAGTTGAGCATACACACATTGTCGAGGTGATGTACCCACCGCAATTGCTCATTATCAACCGCATTCAGCAGAACGTGTTCGCTTGCACAGATATGCGGATTGCGCTCGATACTCCGTATGCCGTGCATGGCTCCGCTAATGTCGTGGCTGTAAAACTCATCTGCTTCCAGGCAACCCTTTACTTCAATCCCGCCGATATGTTCAAGCAACGCGATCAAGTCCGGTGCAATAAACTTGAAACACCCTTTCAGGAACAGTTTGCCGCACTTGAACTCATTCACATACTTGGAGATAGCCCTGCGGATATACTGCCGTACAGAATCTTCCTGAAGCATAACGGGGTTCTTCAATATAGCCCTGCAATATGAATTCAGCCCTGTATGACGGTCTGCCGTCAGTCCCAGAAAACAATACACATACAGAGGGTCTCCGCTGATAATCCGCTCTGCCCAGTCCACACTGTCTCCTGCAAGCGTAGCAAAGTCATCAAAATCCATTTGCAGATCCTGCAAGATCTGATAGTTGCCCCTTGTATACACAGGCTCCCGTTCCTTGGAGAAGTTCCACTTCGTTATCCCGACACAGTGATTGTATTTGACAAAGCGGTTCCAGTAATCATCCCAATCGAAACACGTCCCGGTTCGGTTGAAGTACCCGTAGCCCTTGTACATACTCTCTGTAAGTATAAACATAGGCTCCGCGTCCGGCAGAACACTGTGCCGAATGCCCCAAATGTCCGTTATGCTTGTTATGCCGTGTTCCTGAAAATAAGCGGGATAGTCGATCTCGTGCGTAACACCCTTAATGTACGGCATCCGCAGGAGCAGTGTAGTAGGACGCTCACGCAGATTCAGATATTCCTGAACGTGTGTTGTAATAGCAGGATGATGTATGCCGCAACCGTCAAAAATGTTCAGCGTTATATCCCGTTCGCCCTCGGCCACGTCCTTCTGCGTCCAGGCAAATGTCTCCCCGTTGGCTCCCGTTATCTCCGTCTCCAGATCGTACAGATAGCGAATGCGCTGCTTGGGGAATGTAACCTTCTTGTCCGGCACGACAATAACCTTCGGTATCCATCCCTCTATGCAAAAGCAAGAAGAGAGCATAAGCCCTCTGTAGGCATAGTATTTAGATAGGACGGCCTTGTCTATATGCACGCCCATCATAACCGCTTCATCCAGGGATTGAA
>Ga0247609_10001559_pt1 | contig 26904 bp, 22 predicted proteins | sample 172DNAGHGlowgp2_FD_193487 | JGI IMG/M metagenome (GOLD analysis project Ga0247609, IMG submission 193487) | Sheep rumen microbial communities from Palmerston North, Manawatu-Wanganui, New Zealand - 1728 DNA GHGlow gp2 | ecosystem: Host-associated > Mammals > Digestive system > Stomach > Rumen ...
GTACAAAATATCCGCTTCGGTCGCGAAAAAGCCAATCTTTATATACGCTCCCGTAACCCAGCTTTCCGGGTCAGGATGGAAACACATCATGGCCGCACGTGTCAAATGGCTACCTTCGGTGCAGCGGAGATTCTGGAGAAGATTCTGCACCGAGACACCGGCAGCCTTTTTATCGAGACGCTGCGATTCGACCGCCTTTTCCCTGAACAACTTTAGCGCTCCGTGATCCAACTCCTTCGTCGAAATTCCGGGAACAGGAACGGAATCCCAAGTGCGCCCCTGCATGAACAAAGTCAACCTGTTTATCTCGACACCGCTCAATTCTTGCACCGTGGAGCCAGAACGCTTGTAATAGCGGCCCCTGTAGCTAATCGGGACCGGATACTTGTCCACCTTGATTTCAAAGTAATCCAACCCACCAGCATTGAGCAGTCGCATCTCGCAAATGACGCCCATCGTGTTGCGAATCTTATTCGGAATATCTTCACTCAACTTATGAGCATTCTTAACACCACAAACATAGCCTTTATCGTCAACACCGACAAAAAGCGACCCGCCTTCGGTATTCGCGAATGCGCAAATCCATTTCAGGTATTCATCTTGCCAAGACTGTTTGAATTCAGCGTATTGACATTCTTTAGTCAAAACTTTCGTAGCCATGCAGCCTCCATTTGCCACATATTGCGGGCAGTTGATTGTTAGAGGCGTCCCCTTTACCCCGAAATCCCGGAATAAAAAAAAGACGCATTTCTCCATTAGACGGAGAAACACGTCAGGCATTAATGTACCTAATATCCCCAAAATTGGCAAGGGAGGCAAGAAAATTTTACAATATGTCATTATCTGACACGACGTATGGTATATATTCATAGAGACCAACAACCGGAGGTTCCCTATGAAAAAAGTGGCCATCCTTCTATGCCTTGTATTCTGCATGGCGACATCCGCCGGGGCGGCACCGTCGGCCCCCGACAACGTCCGTTACAGGCTGTTCCCTACGCAGAACATGTGGACGTTCCTGAAGCTTGATACCATGACCGGGAAAATCTGGCAGGTCCAGTATTCCGTCGAGGGCGCGAAGTACCGGTTCGAAACCGTGCTGAATTCGGTGGATCTTGCCAGGAGGCTGAAGCAGGAGAGGGTAGTCGGGCGGTTCATGCTGTACGCGACCCAGAACACGTACAATTTCGTGCTGCTGGACCAGATAGACGGCTATACCTACCAGGTGCAGTGGAACGGGGATGCCGACCAGCGGTTCGTGATACCGATATCCGATTAGACGCGCCTGTCCGGGCGTTCCCCGGCTCGCCCGCACACTTGTCATCCCCGCCCATTCGGCATGCTCAGGGCAGGCTCCGGCGGGGATCTTCACGGTGCGACCTCGCCGGGTCGGGCTATATTCTAGGGGGGAAGAGCCAAAAATGTTGTTTTTCGGTTAATGCACACTCAAATGTCAGAATATCTCTTAGGCCATCTTCATTTTCTGCAGGATATATACGATTGAAATTATCAATGACTTCCGTTGCATGAAAACGAGCCTCTATAAACTCAAAAACTTTCTTTGGATTAGGACAGTCGGAATAAAGTCTTAATTGAATGTACATAAGAACTTCCTTTTGTTTACAGTAGCATCCTTCAACTGAAGGATGCGTGTTTTTTTAGGTGTTATAAGCAAAATAAATATTTTATGCAAAATAACCAGGACAAAGTTGTAAAAATAACTTTACTCTATGCGTAGTTGAAATTGCAGCCCGTTTACAGTCAATTCTGGGGCCGAAACTTTCCTTAGATTGTCATCGTCCCAATTTTTCGGGATTCCGTTGTCCCAGATTTCATGGGGCCATACTTGGAATATCTCACATTCTTCGTTTATGACGATGTCGCGGATTTTCTTGTAATCCTCGTCCATTTCATCGTTCAGTGATTTATTTACAGCATCTTGTTCTAATGCAAGAATAAGGCAATGAGGGGTTCCTGCGGGTTGGAATATTCGGCCTACAAGTGAACGGAAATTACGATTTACAAATTCTTCAAGGTCTTTTGGATAATTCTTGTGCTTCCAGTCATGCAAATATAATGCCCAGAAGTAGAATTTCTTTTTCAGCAAATCCAAAAAGTCATCATGGAACTTCTTTTGAGTTTTTTTCTTGAATTCTTCGCGCAGGGACGAATGCTTAGAGGTGTAGGTCTTGAGCACATACAAAAAGTTTATGTTGTACACCTTCAACAGGAGCGTATCGCGGTCAAAGAGGCGATTACGGAAATGACGGTTGCGCTTACCCCACATGTCTTCGCCGGGCTTGATGGGCTCCGTATTCTCGCCTTTCTTCGAAAAATACGGATCGTCGTACTGGCCGTCGTTTTCGTACTCCGGGACAAATCCACGAATAAAGAAGTTCGGCGTGACGCTGTAGCCTTCCGTCACCGAGTCCCTATAACGCACTCCTTGATGGACACCCGAACTATAGCATTCGTCATTTCCATCTACAAAATCGGGAGAGAAGAATTTCTGGACAATATTCTTGGCGTAGGTGTACTGCTTGGCAATGGATTCTGTCGACAAGTCATTATCTTCCTGATAATACTTACTGTCGCCAATATGCCAAATGTTTTCGTGTCCGTCGGCGAATATCAGCGACTTTTCCTTGTACAGGTGGTCGATTATCTTGCCGTCTTCGTTTTTCTTCAACTTCGCGACTTCTTTGTCCTGGTCGCTGATGAGGCTGTCGATCATCGCCTCGAAAACGTTGTTGAACGAATTTGCAATCAGGTATTCCTTCGCCTTTACGTTTTTGTTGGTGTACTTGGCGCCCCAAAGGAAAAACGCCTCCATTATATTGTAGAGTTTCAGCAGGCGGTCTTCGAAATACTTGTACTTGATACGGCGCAACTCGCGCAGCCCGCGTTCGCATTCCAGAAGGCAAGCGAACTCCTGCCTTTTGAGCGGAACGTAGAACTCGCTCTGCGGCATTTCGAACCCGAACTCGTCCTGGATAAACTTCATCGCGGAGAAATACAGAACAAGCAGACGGTCATCCAGATCGAAAACATTCTTCTTGTTCACCAGTTCCATGTAGATTGGCGAATCGCCTTGAATAAAAGGCGTCTTTTTCGCGATGGTCCGCTGCCAGTTAATCCGGTTGTTTCCGCTATGCTTGTTCTTGGCGACAAAGACGAACAGGTTCTGGTTTTTCTTGCAGAACAGTTCCATGCTGCTCATGACATCGAGCAGAGTCGCATAGCGGGCATCTCCCCTGAACTTGGAATGTTCCATGTGGTCCGGGGAACGGACGCCGGTCATATCGCTATCGGTGCGGTACTTGTCGATAGCGGAATAGAGCCAAGTCGAAAGCGACGAGAGAAACCTGCGCTGAACGTTCTTTATGGGCGACTCGCCCTTTCCGAAAATATCCTCGCCGTTCGCAGCGATCGGCACGCCGAAAGCCCTTGTATTGTTGCAGTCGAGAAAGACCTTGGGCAGCACGAATACAGGGTTCCCGTTGAAAAAGCAATAACCGACGCCATTTATTTTGGCACCCGTGTCGGCTGCCTTGGTATTAAAGCCGCTCTCGCTCTGGAAATCGCTATTGCCCCTATAACCGATAACCTCCTTGAGGTAATCGGTGCTGTAGGCAAATTCTTCGAACAGGAAAATCATGAACAACCAAAAAGTTTTAGGCGGTCACTTTCTCAACTTTCAGGTTTTCCATAATCTTGTTCACGATAGCTTCGGCATCTTTACCGAAAAGCGATTGGAACGTCACGCTATTAATTTTCCCGTCGCCATCCCCATACGGGAAGTGGAACACGGCCTGCCGTTCAGTCTCGTCTTTATACACGGAATCCCACAAATAGAACAGGACCTTGGAACGGAATTCATTGAACGCAATTTTCAAATCATCGCTCTTCGGCTTAATGAAGAACTCGCCCATCTGCTTGTCTTCGCTATGTGTCGTTTCGTCGATATCAACATTGACTTTTTTCAAGAAATCAAGCCACATGTACATTGAATCGCCGATAACAATTTTGAATTCATCAGCGTTCCAGTTTTCTCCGCAGTCAGCATCTTTTGCGTATTTGATAGGGACATATTCCCAGTCAAAGCGGCGCTTGAATGCACTATCCATGGGGAATAGCGACTGGTCGCTAGTGTTCATCGTAGCGAGAATGTTCAGATTTGGCGGGAGCTTTAGCTTGCCGTCGCCAACTTTGGCTTCGTAGTCGTTCCAAACGATTTTCAGAACGGAATCTTCTTTAAGCCATGTTGCGAAATCACAATCGGCATCAATTGAATATTGCGAGAATCCCTTACCATCGCGGTCAAGCAACTGGAAAATATCGCCGAAAATCTGGGCACAGTTTCCGCGGTTGATTTCTTCGATAACGAGGAATACATCTTCTTTATTTCCGCTCAAATAGCTTTTCCAAGCCGTCGCGTATGCTTTTGCAAAAACATGCGGAATAAAGGAATAGGTGATGGTGCCATCAACCTTCTTCGGTTTGTACGTACCTACAAATTGCGCGTAATCATAATCAGGATGGAATGTGGTGCGAATTACAGCATTATCATAGTCTTTTAATCCAGTACGTTTTTTATTATCCTCTTCAAATAGGCTATAATCAATTGTATGGGATTTGCCTGTTCCTGGCGCCCCGAAGAAAATTTTCTGAATATGCTCCTCCAATTTTTTTACCGAAAGCTTGTTAGGCGAAGATGGTTGTGGTGGATTGATCGGAGTAGGAGGATTATTTTTACCAAGTCTAATTGGACTAGTTAAGTTCTTGTTTATACACTCTTTATAGACCTGCATCATTTCATTCAAGTCAGTTTTCAATTCATCATCTGAAGGAAGTGCATCTGAATTATATTCCTTATAGAAAATAGTTGAGCCGCCGTAATTCCCAATATCCGAAAGGACGCCTTTATTGTGATGGAATATATTCGTTTCAATAGCTTTCTGGATATCGAGTTTTAGACGCTCAATATCCGCCTCCGAAGCGTTTTCAACACCCTGATTTAAAGTCAAAAAAACGGATTTTCCTGATTCTGCAAACAAATAAACAATGTAAAGACCTTTTGTGGGCTTTGGCGCAACATCTTTATCATAAAGACGAATCCAAGGAACTGTTGCCCATCGGCCTCTGCCAACGGAGGGTTGCACATAAAGGTCTTGCATTTCCGCCAATGGCTTCATTTGTTTTGCAAGATTTCTGAACTGTTCTGCAGTTTCTACGCCCTCTTGCGATATACCCAAACCCTTGTATTGAGTGTAGCCTAATTCAAAAATTTGTTTAAAAAATTCCCTCATATCTTAACCCTCTTAAAAAGTTATTCAATCCCACTTTCTTTTAATTTTGTAACGACTTCACAAATCTTTACAAACTGTTCTTTAGAAAGCTCTAAACTAATTTGATCACAATAGTCTATCGCAATTTTTAAAGCAATTTCATCTTCTTCGTCAATAGCTTTTTGCAAAAGCCCTCGATCTAACAGGGATTTCCAGTAATCGTGTCCTTTTTCGAATACAGCGAGTTCGTCATTCAGTAATCCATCTAATTGATGATCTTGTTGTATATTCGCACGTTCTATATCAGCATCCACTTGTGCCACCATAACATCTTGAACGTCCTTCGACAAAGTGTATTCTATCTTTTGAATCACAGACCAGCATTCTTCTTTCTTACAATACGTTTCAATGTTGGCAGTTGATCTTTTGTCATCATATATTGCGTCGAAAACTTTTTTCGCAACGGTAGCAACATCTTTACTATAACATTCTGGTACGCTTTGTGAATCCCACATTGCTTTATAATCAATTACTTTCTTTATTTTCTTTGCTTCATAGACTATTTTTGAAAAAGTATATGCAATGAGTTGAGGGCGATACGCCCTTTTTTCCTGATACCAAGACTGATTAGATATATTTTCTTCAATGAATGTAAAAAAGATTTTTTTTCCTACGAGTTCTTTGTAAAATAATTCATCAAAATATCGGTCACCTTTACTCCATAATTCTTTCATTCTTTCATGATAAAAAGTTGAGCAGACTTCTCCTCCCCAAGAAACATAATGAGGATACATGTCTGCGGCGTTCATATACTTAGATAAATCAGTTAACGTAAATTTATTTTTCTTCGGATGCAACAGCTTGTATTCATCTCGCTGTTTTTTTGTCGTCATCTGCATAAGAGGTTGTTCATATTGACCACGTATTCGTTCGAAGAACCACAGTTTTTGATTTACCTCACCACTAACAATAGGAGTATACATTTTACGAGAAAGATTTTCCATTCGAACATAGAATGGATGACTTGAGTTAAGATCTGCATTATTCACCTTATTTTGGCTATTAGCATACTTTGCAATATTACATATTAATTCAGGGTCATCTCCATTTAAGACCGTAAGCTTCATTTGAACAAATATGCCTGATAGATCTTCGTTGTCATTCCGGTTGTTTTTTCTTTGCGTAAAAGCCAATGCCGCAGTCGTTTGTCCACCATTAATAATCTGCAAATCTGTAAATCCTGTAATCAACATCCCCTTTTGAGTCGTCTCCACATTCACATCTTTAGCAGTAATTGAAACCCCATTATTATATGTAAAAAATCTTGATTTTTCGTGGAGAATCGTTTCGCGAATCCCTTTATTTATTTTTCCATTGAATTTTAGGAAGGATCGGACGTTAGATTCAAGTAGAGCCATTCCGTATTTGTGGTATATTTCCGCAAGGAATTGTCCCGGAACAATAGCAAGATACGACTCATATTGGTCTGTTTGGATATCCGCCTTTATACATGGTATTCCTTCTATCCCAAAATCATTACAATTAATAACTAAGGGTTCCTTTTTAAAACTAGGCATTCTTGATCTATATATTTTTTCAATATCCAAAACATCCAAAACCACTTTATATTCAAAACTTCCATATTTAAAATTTCCCAACTTAAGCGTTTTTACAGATTTACTTAATTTATCTGTGCTAATTACAAATAAATGGACAATTTGAATTTCATCAGCACTACGCTTTATATCTCGCGCTAATTGAATAGCTGGATCAGACAACTCTCCTCCTTCAAAAACGCCTTTTAGAGAATTTTTAAAAAAAGACAATAATTGTTTGCATAAATATTCTATTGTCGAATTTGTAATATTTTTCAATTCTCCATCATTGTAATCGGCGATCAACAAATAAACTGTCGACGTTGTCTGATCAAAGCATGATGCATCCAAGCGCATACTCTTATTTGCACTTTTTCCAACAAAAAAAGAATGAACCATTTCATTAGAAAAGGAAAATACATCCTGAAGAATGTCGGTACAGTAATCGATAAAAACTTCTTCCGGATAACGATGGGATGCCGCCGCTGGTATACGGACGTCTTCATTTATAAACTCTTGCCGAAATTCTTCTAATTCCATTTTTATTCCTCTATATAGGAATTTAACATCCCAATTGATAATGAATACTCCGCCCTACAAATTTCCTTATACGGAACATTTACACTTGTTAAGCGAGGAAACAAATCGTCAACCTTATATCGTCTCACAGTTTTCACATCAAATTTGTCTGAAAAACAGTCACAAGAAGAATTTAATCCATAATTACTAAGTTTTGTGAGAAAAGCCTCTTCGACTTCTTCATCATCAATGCTTGAAATAATTGAGGATATCAAATTTTCAACATTCGAATCACATTTTTCAAACTGTCTAGACATCTTTTCTACTTTTATGATAACCAAGTGGCCATCACTTTCGGATTCCAGCTGCGTCAATGATGATATCTTAACTTCAGTCGAGTTCGCCCCAACCGTTTTTATTTCATACCAGGTATTTTGAATTGCAAAATCTTTGCTATTTCCATCACCTCCACCCCATGCATGAATAGCCACACTAGGCGTACAATTGGGAAGTAAGAAATTTTTTAAAAAATATAACTCTCCATAAAGGCCCTGCATTTTTTCGGGCGAAAGAGCACTTCCTGAATCATTCTTGAACATCATTTTCCAAATAGTATAACGCCGTTTCAAAGCTAGAAGTGCGCTATATTCATCCACAAAGCCTTCTACCGCCTCCGTTAAATTCATACAGAATGCACAAAAGGCTTTTTTTGCATCTGGTTGCAACAAGTCAAAACAGGTCCAGTAAACTAATGGCGATTCCCAACCTTGCTCTACTCGCAATACTTTCGTAGATTTAAGTTCAGGAGAAGCTGAAGAAGAGGAAAAAGCCAACCTTGGCAGGCCATCTCTACTTAATCCATAATAAACACCCAATATGGAATTCACATCTAGTTTTTTGTGATTTCCCTTAGTTTCAGAAATAAGTTCGTCAAATTTTAATTCAAAATCAACCATTGTCATCTCCTTCTTCATCGTCAGACTCATCATCGTCATCAATCTCAATATTAGAACGTAATTTAGCCAATTTTATTTGATTAGCAAGATATGTGACAGCGACAGGTTTTTCTTTTCTCGGGAACCCTATACCAAAAGCCATTAAAGGGGTATTTTCATCTTCACAAAGCAGCGCTTTTATTTCCTGTTTAATGCTTCGCAGTTCATTGATGCGATCTCCCCATAGCTTTTCTTCGTCTTTATTACAATCCGTCTTTAATTCTATAGGGTAAATCACCAAGATGGGATTTTCTCTTTTCTTCAAATAATCGATTGCCGAAAGTGTCCGATAGTCTTTATGCTCAGGATCATTACGTTTTTTTTCTTCAAGTATCGCGGCAATCTGAGCTTCTGAAAGCCATAAGCCAGCATCAAACACTCCCGGATCAATTACACGATTGTTCGCACCACCAAGACGGACAAATTCGTCTCCTTTATTGTTAATACGGAAACTACGATGTACGCATGTTAATTCATTTCCACAAAAATTAAATTTCATCGAATTCTTTAATTTTTTATCACCAGTTTCAATAACGACATCCCACACACGAAAATCTTCACTCGTTTCTATATAATGGGACAAGGTTTCCGTATCGAATTTTTTATTAACATATGATATTTTTAATTTGCGAATAAAATCCGCAACAATCAATCTTCCTACCCCTTTAGCCATATAAAACTTTCGCTCTAAGCCAAAGTTATCCTTTATTTTTTCACAAAATTCATTAACTTGCTTTAAATTATGTTTGTTAACGTCAGATCTTCTAGGAATTTTTGATGTATCTGCATATACGCCACCATAATTAAGGCGAATTTGAATTTCCTCTGTTCCCCGGAGTTTATTTCTACTGGTTATAAGTAAAGTCGTCTCAAGCGTATCAGGACTTTGCTTTACCATTAAACCATAGTCTTTGGGCGTTTTGCCCTTGATTTTCATAGTTTCTAATTGTTGCTTTAAATCTTCTGTCGCCTCCAACGCAGCATCAAATCGGTCAATGCTTTCTTGTGTAAGATACACACGACAGAGGTCTTCATATTTTGGTCGATAACCAAACCATCTACACATTTGCAGTAGAGTGTCGTATGCACCAGCATTTCGACTATAATAGCTCACCATCAAGCCCTCCAAGGTCAATCCACGAGATAGGACCATGCCGCCAATCGCAATAACTCGCGCACCCACGTCTTCATATTGCTCATAATCGAATCGCTTTTTTGTATTTGGTTCAAGCGAGTTCATTCTCCCATTGGTCGAATTAACAACGACTATATTCATCTGTTTTATTTCGTCGTACAAACCTCTTTGTATTTTTTCCCAGCAGATCGGCTCTATATTTTTTTCTATGCACCCATTTCTTGCCTCTTTATAAAAGTCCGATTCAGTAAACAGGTCGTGAATTTTTTTCATTTCGTCGTCGGCAATAAAGTATTCTTCACTTTTACAACCAACTTCCTCAATCGTATTGGTCAGCATCGATATGTAATCTTTAACATGATGCCAGATTTGTTTTTGCACCATATTAAAACGAGTAATATTTATCATCATAGAACGATGCTTCTTTACTTGCCCACGCAATGAACGTATAACATTGCCTATTAGAAAACAATGTATCGCTTCTTTTAATGATTGCGGTAGGCCAGGATACTTAATATTCTTATCGTGAACAACCGGTAAAAACAATTGTTCATCTTCATATATCAAACGAATGAATCTAGAGGGTTCTCCTTCAGGGAAAACCTTCCTTCCACCAAAATAATTACTCGGAGCGTGCAATTGCGTTATGAAATCTGATGGAAATAAATCTAAATTATCAATATCATCATCAAACGGGTCTATAAAAACATTAGCAAAAGGAGTCGCTGTATAGCCAACATAACTTGCTATTGGAAATTTGTTAAAGATTTCGCGGATACAGCGATTGATAACCGTAGGTGACTCACTTGATCTAGATGTATTAATGGACGCATAGTCGGCTTCATCATCAATGATAAGAATGCTTTTAGGATCAAGGCCTGCAGCCGTTAACTCCCCTTGCAAACTACGCCCCACACTCTCCAGAACAGAGCTAATCTTTTTTACTACCAATATTACAGGTTTCTTGAGATCGCCAATTGTGAGATTTTTGTATTTCTCAGTGTTTGTAGAAAAATCACTCTCTTGATTAGTATAGGGAATCACATAATATTCATGTTTATCAGCACCAACTCCTATATATTCTATTACTTTGCCAATCGTATCGCTTTTTGCGCCAATTACACCACTATCTGCGCGTTTTTGCGTTTGAAGCCTCAGCGGATTTGTAGATCCCGCCAGTAGAACGACAATATGGTAGCCATAATCATAAGCCATGTTCACCAGTCCAAGATAATTCGCCGTCTTACCGGATTGAACATCGCCTATAACAAGACCCTTCTTCTTTTCTATACCGGAAGGGTTTCTGGGATTTGCGCAATAAGACAAAATTTCTTCACAAGAGTGTTCTATATTATCGATAGACCTTTGAACAAAGCCTTCCTGATTCAGATATTCTCTATAGCGATTAAAAAATGAATGATGAATAGTTGGCTTTATTTTATTCAGCCAAAAACGAGAAGTCTTATCCTTAGAAACAGTTGTAGGAGAATACGTCTCTACACCAAATTCAGCCGCGTACTTGTTAACTACCGCTTGTACAATGATTGGATACTCTGGCATATTCTTAGCCGCATCAGGATCTCTTAAGAGCGTCGGAAGAAACTTATCCACCATTTCTCGCAACAGTGATAATGTCACTTTTTCGCCATAATACAAGCCATAGATTATGTTTGACGTTTTTTGTATAGCCTCAAAATATTTTTCTTCAACATCAAGCATGATTAAAGGCCCTCCTTCTAATTTCTTCTTTCCTATTTATTAAGTTGCGATAACCTTCTACAGAAAATAAACGATCGAAAATTTCATTTCTTTTTTCCTCATCACATACTGCAACGATTCCTACAATTTCTTCGATAAGTTTTTCTTCTCCCAAATCATTTCGTCCGTTTACAATTGTCAGTGACTCTATCCCGTCATTAGTAATAGAATATTTCGGTAAAAAACCTTCTATCTGCGCTAATGCAGTTTCTAACAAATCTTTTTGCAAACCATCCAAAGACGACAATAATGTATCCAGCACTGGTGATTCCCGATTTATCTCATACCTGACATTTCCATCACGTTCGTCAATTCGATTCCATATTTTGCACTCTTGGGATTGTTCTTTAATTCCAGGAAATTTTGTAACTCGTTTACTACGACCCATAGAATCTTCAACAGCAGTTCGAATCCTGTCCTTTATCTTATCCGGTATTTTTGCAGTAGATTTTTTTACATCAAGCATCCATACGTTATCAAGTGATGACGGAACATCAACCTGTATGCGAGCCAACTTATTAAACTCACTCCGAGCGCCCATATGCATCCAACTTCCCCACGATATCAGTCTTTCGTTTCGATAAAGATAAAAGCCCTGCTCCTCAGACAAACTGTCCGTATGTCCTAATAGATTCTTTTCTTCTTTTGTCAATGTATTAGAAAAAGGCAATGTATAAGGGATGACAACAATACTTGCGTTCTCTACATTAATAGTAGACGTTCGGCCAATCAATGTTCGCCCCAAAGATTTCTGCAAAAAAGGATCTCTTTGTTCTATTCTTCGATCATTGTAGAAAATATTTATGCGATCATAAAAACGATGAAAAACCAATTCTACATGTTTTTTTGATGCAGCGACAGCGCTTCGGAAACTTTCTTCAAAGCTCTTGGCTAAATTTTCAATTTTATCAAATTTTCGCCATATAACAATAGTTCCTGAAGCATATGCTTTTAAATGATCTATTTCGGGGAGACAATTTATTTCCTCCTCCGAAAGCTGTTTAAGAAGCATCTTATTTTCTCTTTCAATAATATCACAATCGAAGGACATTGCGTTAATCACGCCATTTTTCTTACTGGCAACCGTAAATTCCCTACATTGGGACAAAGATGCCGATTTTAACCCTAGTCCAAAACGGCCTAACTCTAATCGTCCCTCTTTTCTATTTGTCCGGTCAGATCCTAACAACATAGCATTATCTAACTCTAGACATGTCATCCCATAACCATTATCGATAATACAAAAGTACGGATTTTCAATTACTGAATTAGAGTATACATTCACTTCTGTAGCTTCTGCCGTAATGCTGTTATCTATAACATCCGCAACAGCCGTAGAAAAGCTATACCCCATTGCTCGCAGCCCAAGCAGTAAAGCTTTAACAGGGATTGGTTTCTCAACTAAAGCGCTCATTTTGTCAAATCTCCAGCATCGTACATGACATTACGGATTCTCTTTTTCATGACCGACAAATCACCAGCCTTGAAATGAAATACTTTCTTATCTTCAAGAATATCAGTCAATAAAAACAATTCTACTTTTTCTTGGAATCTATTACAAAAAGCAATCTCTTCAGCCGATAATATAAAACGCTTTGCCTTTGTTGCTGTACATTTAATAATAGCATAATGTTTAGTGCTATTGACCAAATACTCTACATCATACAAAGCATATGGAAAAGAGCGCGAAATAAGTCTAATATCACGGCAATCTTTTTTTTCTAAATATCTTTTTACTTCGTTTGATGCCGTAAATTTATTCTGATTTATCGTGTCGATGTAATTTTCTACCCCAACATTATTATATCCCATCTTTTCTCTTAATGCAATTATTTCAGTATCATAATTATCAAGAGATTCAAAATAGGATTTTATGTATTTTGAGCCGGTCCCTTTTTGGTTTACAAAAACCCTAGAATAAGGAATATTTTCAGGCCCAACAATAGTAACATCAAAATTCAAAATTTCCGTTTCAACATCGTATTCAAAAGCATTTACCAAAAAAGCATAATTAGACAATTTTTCCGATAATGCCTTAATAACCTTTTTATTGTTTACACATATGTTTTCATCTATGAATGAAAAAGATATCGGATAGTGAACTTTCTGACGTCCATAATGAATATTATTCGTCGAAATCTCTTCTCGCACATAAATACAATAGCTGCAATCCGTATCAACAAGTTCTCCATTTACGGAAACACGATCAAAAAGACATATTTTAGGAATTGTAACTTCGGCACGAGATTTTGAAATAATGCAACTCACTAAATTTTCCCTTGAATATGCGTCAACATTCTCAGGAATATTCATTATTTGTCCTAACTCCTTTTTATAAGAGGAACCCTGCTTCAACGGAGTCGCAACCGTAGCTGTATGGCCAGCTTCGTTATCATTTTTTATATTCAGATATAAAGACTTTGTATCTATAGGAAGACGATAAATCATATTACCTACATTTGTATTTATCTCCAAACATCGAATCAAATATTGCAACAAGAACGTTCACAACAATAGAATTACCTATCAATTTATTCATTTTCCGATAGCTGTAGTCAAGACTTAGCGTCCTTTCATACTCCTCTTCGGTAAATCCCATCAATAAAAAAGCTTCTCTTATTGTGGGGCGACGATAAGAATCGCCTTTCGCTCCATTATACGGAAATAATGCTGCACAGTGCGTCCTATCCATATTACATGTAATCGTTCTGACGATTGTATTTTCATTTAATTCACGCCCATTAATTTCCCACATTTTTTCACGCGAAGGGGTTTTGTTCAACTGTGCTTTATCAGCTTCTGACTTAAGCGTTGGATTATTGTAATCATTTCTAAAGAAATCCTCAAATCGATATTCCCGCGGCTGCATTCTTGATTTTATTTTCTCTGGAATGTTTAGTTTTTCTCCAAGATGACTAACTATAAAAGCTCGCTCCCTGTCTTGAGGAACACCAAAATCTAGCGCATTTAAAAACATGCAATCATCATTCTGGTAACCTAATGTTTCTAGAAAGGACAACCATTGATTCAAGTCATTTATATTCGAATCGGCTTTTATTGTTCGTACGTTCTCAAGTAGTAAATATTCGGGCAACCTATTTAAATCCTTAAGGCCTTTCAATATTCGTTCTACTTCCCATAACAAACCAGATCTTGTGCCAGACCCTTTTTTCATCCCCTTGCCAAGCCCACCAGTGGACAAATCTTGGCATGGGAAACTATATACAAGTAAATCAGTCGTGGGCATTTCTTCAGGTTTTATATCTAAAATAGAACCAATATTTTTGCATTTTTTATTAGAACGATATAGATCACGCAAATCGTCTTCGGATAGACTTCCTAGTTTACATGGGCGCACGGAATCTTTGCTAAAAGTCATTTGTTCTAAATATTTTAGAACTTTTTCTTTCTGCTGCGGAACAGTTACCTCATCATTTTCATGATGAATTGCAGCATAACATTCTATTGCATCAATGAACCAATCGCTAATGCCGGAAATTTCAAAGTTAATGCCCAACCTCTTTAAAGCAGAATGCTGAGCTCCGATTCCTGCAAAAGCTTCAAAAACTCTTAGTTTAGGTAAAAAAATTTTTTTCCTTTGTTTTTTACAAGGCTTCTTGAATTGTTTCTTATGTTGCTTTTTATTTTTCATTGGAAATATCAGTTTTCGCATTAAAGTCTTTTCTAGTTAATACAAATATATAATTTATGCAGTGAATATCTTCTGGGGTTCAATGAGGCCCAGCTTCAGGTCGTGGTTCATCGCATTTTGTCCCTTAAACTATCTCAAAATCGCTTTTTTGATAAAATACAACGAATTTGTTACAGCCGCCAAGCATGTTTTTATTCAGGTTCATAACAATATTCTCGTCTTCAATTTCATGGGTGAAAACTGATATTCTGCCGCCATTCTGCTTATTTAAGGAATAATCGACACTGAGGTCTGGAGAAAGGTTTGTGATTGACTTATCCACAAATCTTTCTGCAAGAACAAATCTATTTACTAAGCGAATACTTTTTTAATTATTATGAGGCTGTCTTGTCCGGGATTTTTGCCGCTATCGATTCGATTTTTTCGCCAAAGCCGTTAAGGAGCTTTTGTTCCCCTGAACTTATCTTCTCTGCATTGAAATGCATGATTTTGTTCCGTATTCCACGAATCTCTTCCAGGGAACTGACAAACTCATCTTTGTCATCACGAATGCCTAGCGCATCCCATTTCTTGCGGATTACGGTAATGTACTCGGAAAATTCCATTTTCTCAACATTGTCGAACTCCCTGTCGTGCCCTTCCGTCTTACTCGCGGCCTTTATCTCATCTATGGGTAAACAGTTTGACAGAATTTTTCGAAGGGCCATCTCAATTTTCTGGATATCAGTATAAGGCATTACCATATCGAGGTACAACTTGGCGATATCGTATGCCGTTATGAAACCTAGAATAGTGTCATTGTTGTCGTACGCAACCACGTATTCCTGTTCCATCAACTTCTTTGCGACATCCGTAATCGTCTCATCCGATTTCACAAATAAAAATTTAGACGAGCTATTGACAAGTTCAAGATAGTTCTTTACGGGGCTATTAAGATCTACTCCCTGCTCATTGATAGCCTTGCCTATGGAGTTCCAAGAGACGCACCCTAATACTTGCGACTTCTTTATTTCACCATTAATCTTTTGCTTTACGACTAAAAGTTGAGAAAATTTACGAGAAGTCATACGGCTTATCGCCGCCAAAAGGGGTTTATCACCTAGTATGCTTTCATTTTCTTGCGGCGGGTCAAAAATATCGGAAATTTTCTTTATCATTACTTAAATCCTTTTCAATCAATATAAATAATAACTGTCTTTGATTCTGCATCTTTATTTCCAGCCTTCCCGGGTTTTAGGGGCGTAGCTCCTAGGAGAGGGGGTGTCCGGAAGATGCATGGAGATCCCCACCTTGGTGGCCATGCGCACTAAGCACTAAAGTGCTAAGTGCTGTCCGCCCGCCTTCGCGGGGATGACGAGAATGTGGCGGGGACGACATGCAGCTGCAGGCAGGGGGAGGCTTCCCCCTCCTTTATCCGTTCGGGTTGGCGAGGGCCGGGGTTGCTTTCCAGAATGCTTCCCAGAAGAAGGGGTTGCCTGCGAGCCTGTCCCTGATTTTGAGGATGTTCCTGTGGGCGAGTTCTATCAAGATGCAGTTCCGTTTCAAATTCAGCGCGGGGCACAGGGTCAGCGGGAGTTCGCTCTGGTGTATCCTGTTCTTCCTTGCCACAGGCGGGATGTCAAACATGGCGGGGAGCATCTGCGCGGTGCCGCTCATGTACTGGGGCGTCCCGGTGTCTTTTGTCTTTTTGGCGTCGATGCGCAGGCTGCGCGACTTGCCTTTCGAGAATATCATCACGTCTTGGGTGTTCTTGGACTTGCGCCCGGTATTGCTGACAAAGTTCCCCTTTTTCCAGGTGACTTTCGAGTAGTAGAGCAGCCCGCACTGTTCGGCGTATTTTTTGATTTGGTAGAGGTAGTCGTAGTTGTTCTCGTTTTCGGCGGGGAGGATTTCGACGAGGAAGCAGCCGTCCTTGAGCACGCGGGCTTTTTCCCTGAAGTCGTCGAGCGTGTACCTGAAGCAGTCGTAAGTGGCGAAGTTGCGGTCGCCGCCGTCGCCTTCTATCACGACGCAGCTTTCGTCGCCCTCGATTGTCCTGTACAGGCCCTTGGCGACCCGCTCGAATTTTACGCCGAGGTTGTCGTAGATGCGCGCGCGGACGGTTTCCTTCGGCTTGTCGGAGTTCTCGGAATAGGCGTCCTTGAGCGAGAATTCGCCCTTGTCCTTGAAACAGGAGTAGATGGTGTTTGCGAGTGATTTCATGGGCAGAAATATAGATCCGGCGGAGTGACAATTTGTGACATTTTAATGTTCGAAAAAAATTGTGAAATCTCTTGACAGGAGCCGTGCGAGGATGTATATTTAGTGAACAAATGTTCTAGTGCTCAAAATTTCAAAAAAGTTACGGTTTTACGCTTGTCCGCAGCAAAAGTGTGCGAGGCGAATGAAGCAAAATCAAGTTACTTGATTTTATTTCTGAGCCGATGCCACGGACGCCATAGGCGTCAAAGGAGTGAAAGATGAAGATAAAGGTAATGGATGCCGAGATTTCGGTGCAGAGAATCGGGAACGAGGATTACATCTCGCTAACAGATATGGCTCGTAGCCAAATGCAGGAACACATTATTTTCAAATGGCTTAGCACCAAAAGTACAATCGAATATTTGGGTGAGTGGGAGTCCCTCTACAATCCAGATTTTAATTATACCGAATTCGGTACAATTAAAAATATGGCAGGAAGCAACAATTTCGTCCTTTCGACAAAACAATGGATACTTTCCACTAATGCCCTTGGCATAGTGGCAAAAACAGGCCGATATGGGGGAACATTCGCCCATAGGGATATCGCCTATCATTTCGGAATGTGGATTAGTCCACGATTTCACCTACTTCTCATTCACGAATACCAGCGTCTCAAGGCTGCAGAACAGGCTCAATTGGGCTGGTCCGTGCGGCGAGAACTGTCAAAAATCAACTACCATATCCATACGGACGCAATCAAGCAAAACTTGATTCCCGCGACGCTTTCGAAGCAGCAGATGAGCATGGTTTATGCAAGCGAGGCAGACGTTTTGAACGTCGCCCTGTTTGGCTTTACCGCGAAGGAATGGCGCGATGCCCATGCCGACTTGCAGGGAAATGTCCGCGACTATGCGACGGTAAACCAGCTGATTTGCCTTTCGAATATGGAATCGCTGAATTCCGTATTGATTAAGGAAGGGCTGCCGCAGCCCGAAAGGCTGCAAAAGCTGAACCAGATAGCGATTTCGCAGATGACCGTACTGGAGTCGATTGGGGAAAACAAGTTGTTGAAATAAGCTAATAAGGTTTTAGGGGCTCTTGACCCATGCGAGTATCGCGGTGAACATGGTGTGTGGCCTCCTTCTGTGCGCGGGCGCCCCGACCGGGGACTCAGGCTCTTCATTTCCCCTCACGTTTTTTCAACTTCAACTTATTTATCATTTTTGACACCTCAAGCACCACATCCGTGTATTTCGTTTTCTTCGTGTCAAAGCAAAGATCCTTATCAATATCAACGAATCTTATACAATTGCCCCCAGGAATTCGCAAAGAATATGACACTCCCTTATATGTATCGCATATTTCTTCAAAAAATTCTACAATCTTACGAGATTCACTTTTCTCTTTTTGCAACGGAGTAAAGATCCGTTCCAACTTATCGTACAATTTTTGTTCTTCAGCTTCGAAACCATGCTCTATTTCGGAGGTATAGCCCCAATTGAACATCATTTCGGTTTCTTTTTCTGTAAATGTATAGTCCATTTTTTCCTCACTTTTGGTTAATGGTTTTTATTTCAGCAACTGCCAAACGCCTTTTACCTTGGAATGTTCGGAATTGATGTAGCCGAGTTCTTTCAAGTCGCTTACCGCTCGTTTGACTGTGATTTCGCTAACGCCAAGGTTATCGGCAAGCCAAGATAACCTTGCCTTCGGATTGATTTTTAACGCATTGAAAACATCCTCTACTATTTTTGATGGAAATTCAGGAACTTGTATTTTTGATACTTTTCTTGATACTTTTTGTGATACCTTTTGCGGCTGTTTTTCATCCAAAATTGTCGAATTTGAGCGAATTTCGTCATTTTCCAATAAAAAGCCATTGGCAATTGCAGCGGCAGTCATACGCTCCCCTAATGGAGACTTTTTTTCGCATACCATGACGGCTGTCTGGTAGCCAAAATCGTAAATTGCCTCCCCGTTTTCGTTGGCGACCAGCTCTTTCTGTACTCTCAATACACCACGACTATGGCGGTTGACAAATCCAAGGACTTTCATCGCCTCGGCCACCACGATGTTGCGATAATCGTTCACGTTCGGGAAGTTTTCCTCGTTTGCACGACCATACAAACCGCCATGGTTCATGATTTCGATTCGGTCATCAAACTGGTAAAACTGTATGGGGCCATGCGAGGTGTAATCCCTATGGCAAATTGCGTTCATCAGCAACTCACGAGTCGCCCAATCGGGGTAATCTACCACGGATTCTTCGCGCAACGCGCTGACTGGTATGGGGCGCCGGTTTGCAATGGTCGTCTTGATGAATGTGTCGAGTTCTGGCAGAGCCGTACAGAGGTTTCCCTTGAACTCATGTTCTGTCAAAATGTCCCCGGAACGATCCTTGCCCGCGAAACGCACATATTGAACATAAGCGCCGGGAATAAATCTCCGCAGGTTTTTGGCAAAGAACAACATTGCTGCATTAGTCGGGCAATTATGCAACACATCAAAAAAACCGAAAGCGCTCAGCTGGTATCTTACATCGCTATTCGCCTTGTTTTCTGCTTCAAGTTCTTCATCCGACATGGCCTTGGGCAAAAAGTAATGCTTGAATAGGCGTAAATCCAAATCGTCTAACGTCGCATTCAAGCAAGGCGACGAATCAAACGATTTTACATTGGCTCGGCGTTTTTCCATAAGGATATGTTCGTCGTTCTCGTTAGCGACTCCTTTACGCGGACCCGTCCGAATCCAGATGCGCCCTTTGTATCTGACGGGAGGAAATACCGACGGATCCACTTTTACCATGACAATCTCGCCTTCTTCCATAGAAACTTTTTCAACGGTCATAGAGGGCTGCGGCTGGATGTTGCCATCAGTACGGATTGCCGCCAGATTTTTCAGCAAGCCGTCCGTTACGTCAACACCTTGCACTTCGCCGTTGTCCTGTACTCCCAAGAAGAGGTATCCCGGCATCTGATGGTTCGGCAAATCGTTTGCAAATGCGCAGATAACTTGACCAAACTTGTCTGTATTCGTGGTCGATATGGTCCGCTCAACACGATCGCTTTCCAAGTCATTCAGCAGCGATCTTATTTCATCTTTTATGCATTCGTTCATTTTTCTCACCTTTCTTTATCTTATCGTTTATGCTATCATGCATTCTCGATAGTGAAATAACATCACAAACACGCCGACAATCACGGCGTACTTTTTGCCTTTGCTATTTGTATTTGATGGGATGCTCTTACAGTGCTGTTGGCGGGGGCTTTCCCCGGCGTTACTTGGCGCGGCATTCGCCACGCACTCGAATAGGTCGTGTTCCTATCAGCTATCCAACAACATCAACAAGAAGATTGATGGGCCTCGCCGCGAATGCACGTACGGGCCGAAAGGCCTATGTCGACTGTCGCGAGGATTATTGAACTATGGGGAATAATATAGATTATGGAAAATAATCTGTCAACAACCTATTGCAGAATTAGAAAATGAAAAACCTCACCCTTCCTTGAACCCTTCCAGCACTTTATACAGCAGGGTGTAAAGCGTCTTGGCTTCGGTGTCGGAGAGGTTGACGCAGCTGGCCATGGACTTGGGGACGCTTGCGGCCTTGCGCTTGAGCGATTCGCCTTCGGCGGTGAGGCTTACGGAAAGGCAGCGCTCGTCGCTCTGTTCGCGGGTGCGCTGGACATAGCCCTTGGCCTCGAGTTTTTTCAAAAGCGGGGTGAGTGTCCCGGAATCGAGGAACAGTTTTTTGCCGAGTTCCGAGACGTTGCACTTTTTTTCTTCCCACAGCACGAGCATCACAATGTACTGCGTGTACGTGAGGTCAAGCGGTTCCAGGTACGGGGCGTAGCGGCGCGTGATTTCCTTGGACGCGGCATACAGCGGAAAGCACAGCTGGTTTTCGAGTTTTAGCTGGGGGCAGTTCATGGTAGCTCCTAGAGCAACTTCTCTACACAGGCGCGTACGGCGTCCATGTCGGCGATGGGTTCAAAGCGCGCGACCACGTTGCCTTCGCGGTCCACCACGAACTTGGTGAAGTTCCACTTGATGTCGGGATTTTTCTTGTAGTCCTTGTCGATGCTCTTGAGCAAAAGCGCCATGGCGGCGGCCTTTACGCCAAAGCCGAAACCTTCGAAACCTTTCTGCGATTTCAGGTAGGTGTAGAGCGGGAGAGCGTCGGGGCCGTTCACGTCGGACTTTTTCATTTGCGGGAATTCGGTGCCGTAGTTGAGCGTGCAGAATTCGTGGATTTCGTCGTCGGTGCCGGGGGTCTGGCCCTTGAACTGGTTGCAGGGAATGTCGATGACTTCGAAACCCTTGTCGTGGAAGTCGGAGTACATCTGTTCGATGGGCTTGTAGTGCGGGGTGAAGCCGCAGCCGGTCGCGGTGTTCACGATGAGCATCACCTTGCCCTTGAAGTTTGCGAGCGGGACCTGGTTGCCCTTGCCGTCGGTGAGGGTGAAATCGTAGATGTTTGCCATGATGAGCCTCCGTTTTTGGGGGTGTCGGCGGTTTATTGGTTTTCGTCGTATTTGATTGTATACAATTCAATTTTATAAAATTTATTGCCAAAAGTCAATAGGGGGACGCAAAAAAAATGATTTTTCTCGCGATTTTTCTATTTTTACGCCCATGAAACGCATAGAAGTCGTGGCAGGCATCATTTGCGCGGATCCTTTCGGGAATCCGGCTGCACCTCGCACGCCAGGCGTTCGGTATTACGCCACGCAGCGCGGGTACGGCGACTACAAAGACGGCTGGGAATTCCCGGGCGGCAAAATGGAGCCCGGCGAAACCCCGCAGCAGGCGCTTGCCCGCGAGCTAAAAGAAGAACTCGCCATCGATGTAAACGTGGGGGAGTTCTTGTGCACGGTGGAGCACGACTACCCGACCTTCCACCTGACCATGCATTGCTTTTACTGCGCCATCGCGGGCGGAAAAACGCCCGAACTCCTGGAACACGAGGCTGCCCGCTGGCTTACCCGCGCAGAACTGCACAGCGTAAACTGGCTCCCCGCCGACGTGGAAGTTGCCGAAAAGGTCCGCCGTTTTGCCGGCGGACCTTGTGGGGTTGGTTATGGAGATTAAAAACTAGAACTGTTCGAAGAACTTGTGCACTTCTTCGGGGACCCAGGTGCTTTCCCAGTTCCAACCCACGCCCATGTTACCGGTGTCGTGGGCGGTCCACTGGTGGTCTCCCGGCCAGCTGCACCACTTGACGGGGAAGCGTTCGTCCACGTTCTTGAAGTCGTAGCACACGTGGCCGGTGTTGCCGTTGACTTCTTCGGGCTTTTCGCTGCTGGCGTCGGTGAAGTCTCCGTTCGCGTCGGCCTTGCCGTTACGCTTGAGAATGCGCGGGAGGGCGCTGGTCTTGGCGCGATTGTAGTCGCAGCGACCGTCATTCTTGCCATGGACATTCATCCAAGCAATCGGCAGGTTCTTCATGTTGTTGCCTTCAGGCAGCCAGATGTTGTAATCGGCGACGGCGTAGGTGGCTGCTGCGCGGACTCGGCTCTGCATGTCCTGCATCAGCGAGTAGCTGAACATGGCTCCGTAGCTGAACCCGGTGATGAACACGCGGCTCGTGTCGATGCAGTAGTTTTCGTTCAAGGTGGTGAGCGTCTGGGCGAAAAAGTCGTGGTCGGCCTGGCCCTTGTTCCACAGGCCGCCAATCGCGTCGAGAGAGACAAAGATGTAGTCGCCGTTCTTGTCGAGCACCTGCTGGCCGTAGTACGGCGTGGGGTGGTCGTAGTCGGGGTTGTGGTGCACAAAGTCTTCGCCGTTGCTGCCGTAGCAGTGCAGCGCGAATAGCACCTTGTGCGGCTTTTTGTTGTCGTAGTTCTTGGGCAGGGTAACAAAGTAGGTGCGGTTGTCACTGCCTACCCGAATCTGGAACTGGTCGCCGTTCTCGACGCTCTTGACCTTTTGCAACTTGGAATTGGAGCCACAGCCCTTGCTGGGCGTGGGGTCGTTCTTGAGCGCGTAGCCGAACTTGAACTGCGGCGCGGTCTTTACGAGTTTAACGTCGAGCGTGGTGTCGAGCGTGCCGAGCGGTACGGTGAGCGTGTCAAAGCCTTCGGCCACAAAGCGGATGGCCTCTCCCTGCTGCACTTCTTTGGCGAGGGTGCTGTTGCGCGTGAACTTGAAGTTCTGCTTGGCGTTGCCTACCGAGACTTGCGCAAAGTAGGTGCCGCGTGCCTTCACCGCGCTGCTCAGGTCGTAGGTGCCCTGGCCCTGCAGGGTCTTCTTGAAAACCTGGTTTCCGAGCGGGTCGTAAATCTTGACCTGTACGGGAGCGCCGTTGCTCTGCGAGTACGAGAGGATGCCGTTGCTTATGCCGATGTAGCCGACGGAATTCTGGGTGGCGTTGAGGCCAATCGTCTCTTCTTCGTGGATGGTGAATTTGCCCTGGTCGTCGGTGGTGGTGGACTTGCCCTCTTTCACGAGGTTCACGGCGACGCCCTGGAGGGCCTGGCCCTGTTCATCGGAGACGCTGCCCGAGACGGTGTAGGCGGACGCTAGCCCGCAGAACGCCATTAGGCACGCTGCCGTAATAATTTGGGGTTTTCTAATGCTCATTTGCGCTCCTTTTTTCCCTGAACGACTCCATGGACTGTCGTTCATGTTATAATCTAATGTATGGCGGGCCCGAAATGCCTTGGCTTTGGCTTATGCGCATGGATGGGTTGTCAATAAAAAGTTTTTTACAATCTGCAACGTTTTCGGCATTTTCTATATTTGCGCCCATGAAAAAGATATCCCTTACGGGCATCAAGCCCACCGGCACGCCGCATTTAGGCAACTACCTGGGCGCCATCCGCCCGGCCCTTGAACTTTCGAAGACCTACGACACGGTCTACTTCATCGCCGACTACCACGCCCTCACTACCGTGCAGAACGGTGCCGAGATGCGTGCGAACATCTACAAGATTGCGGCCACGTGGCTCGCGCTTGGCCTGAACCCCGAAGAGGGCCTGTTCTACAAGCAGAGCGACATTCCCGAAATCTTCGAGCTCAGCTGGGCTTTGAGCTGCTTTACGCCGAAGGGATTCATGAACCGCGCCCACGCCTACAAGGACAAGGTTGCTAAGAACGAAGCCGCCGGCGAAGACCCGGATGCGAACGTGAACATGGGCCTCTACTGCTACCCGTGCCTGATGGACGCCGACATCTTGATGTTCAGCGCCGACATCGTGCCTGTGGGCAAGGACCAGAAGCAGCACGTGGAATTCGCCCGCGACATCGCCATCAAGTTCAACAAGCACTTCGGTGAAGACGTGTTCACCATTCCGGAACCGGTGTTCCAGGAAACCACAGGCATTATCCCGGGCCTTGACGGCCGCAAGATGAGCAAGTCGTACGACAACGTCATCGACATCTTCCTCGAGAGCAAGGCCTTGAAGAAGAAGATTGACAAGATCGTGACGAACTCCCAGGGCATCGAGGAACCGAAGGATCCCGAGACCTGCAACGTGTTCAAGCTGTACAAGCTGTTTGCTACTCCGGAACAGACCGAGGCGCTCGCTGCCCGCTACCGCGCTGGCGGCATGGGCTGGGGCCACGCCAAGCAGGAACTCCAGAACGTTCTCGAAGAACACCTGGGCGCTGCCCGCGAGAAGTACTTCTACCTGCTTAACCACACCGAGGAAATCGACAAGATTCTCGCGTACGGCAAGGAGAAGGCCCGCGTCAAATCCAAGGCTATGATGGAGAAGGTGCGCAGCTTGTTAGGAACTTACTAATCGTAAGTTCCTTGCGACTAGGGAAGGCTCCGCCCTCCCTAATACCCTCCTTTTTCTTCGCTAGGAATCGGTCTGTATTTTATAGTTTCGAAAGTCCTCTGTTTAAAAAGAACAGGGGATTTTTCTTTCTTGGCTAGTTTTTCGGGTGGGCGAGTATCTATATTGTGGAGCATGAGGAGTATCGCCTTGTGGATTTGCTGTATGGTGCTCTCGGCTTTTGCGGCTGAGGCGTCCGTAGCCGATTCGGTACAAGGTTCTACAGGGCAGGATTCGAGCGGTGTACAGACCATCCCATTGCCGCGTCAGTCGGCTTACTTGGGTAAGGGTATTTCCGTGGGTGTGGGCGGCGGCGTGTACAAGCCTTCGCACGACTGCGACTGCCTGGGCGTGTGGCAAGGGCAACTCGAGTACTACTATTCCAAGTGGGTGAGTGCCGGTATAGACGTGCACTTTTTTGGCGGCGACCTCGACTCCGACGTGATGGTGCTGTATCAGCGCTACAGGATGGATGTGCGCGGGCACTTCCAGTACAAGTCGTTCGACGTGTTTCTTTCGTCGGTGCTCGGCCTCGAGACTACCGACATCGATGAGTTCCGCGACGAGTGGGACAACCGCGACGACGAATGGTGGCGCCCCGGGCACGCGAAGGACTCCGTGAAATACCTGGAAGACTGCGAAAAGCTGTTCAAGCTAGACGGATTTTCGGGCGGTGTCGAACTTGGCGTGGGCTGGAGGTTCACCCGGCTCTTTGGCGTTACGGGAGACTTCTTGTACGAATACAACTTCTCGGGAGCGCACCTGCTTACGCTCTCGCCGGGCTTCGCCTTCAGCCTCAAGGATGTGTGGCCCTGGGCAAACCGCACTCTCGCCTCGCTGTGGATTTCGGTGGAGGCTTCGTTCCAGCGCTACTTCAACAGGGGAGTGCCCGACTGGGCGTCCACTGGGTTCCTGGGGCTGCAAGTCGGCATTTGAAATACTATATTTGTACCGTCTAAAATTTTCCTAAAGGACATTCAAAATGGCTAAGAAAGAATCCAAGAAAAAAGTGGTCCTCGCCTATAGCGGTGGACTCGATACTTCCATCATCATCCCCTGGCTCAAGGAAAACTACGATTGCGAAGTGATCGCTTTCGCTGCCGACCTCGGTCAGAACGACTTCCCGGATGCCAAGGCCCTCGAAGACAAGGCCCTCAAGACTGGCGCCAGCAAGTGCTACGTTCTCGACCTCAAGAAGGAATTCCTTGAAGACTACGTTTGGCCGACCGTTCGCGCCGGTGCAAAGTACGAAGGCACGTACCTCCTTGGTACCTCTTTCGCCCGCCCGCTCATCGCCAAGTACCAGGTGAAGATTGCCGAGAAGGAAGGCGCTTACGCTGTTGCTCACGGCGCTACCGGTAAGGGTAACGACCAGGTCCGTTTCGAACTGACCTACGCCGCTCTCAACCCGAAGCTCCAGATCATCGCTCCGTGGAAGGACCCGAAGTGGACGTTCCACAGCCGCGAAGATGCTATCGACTACGCTGCCGCTCACAAGATTCCGCTGAACGGCATCAGCAAGAAGAAGATCTACTCCGAAGACGGCAACCTGTGGCACCTCTCTCACGAAGGTGGCGTTCTGGAATTCCCGGAACAGGAACACAAGTACGAATTCCTCAAGCACACCGCCACGTACGAAAAGGCCCCGAACAAGGCCGACCACGTGACGATTACCTTCGAAAAGGGTAATCCGGTGGCTATCGACGGCAAGAAGATGGGCGCCGTTGAACTCCTCGAATACTTGAACAAGATTGGCGGCAAGAACGCTTGCGGCCTGTTGGACATCGTCGAAAACCGCCTCGTTGGCCTCAAGAGCCGCGGCGTGTACGAAACTCCGGGTGGCACGCTCCTGTACAAGGCTCACGAATGCCTGCAGCAGCTGGTGCTCGACAAGGAAACCTTGTTCGAAGCCCAGAAGATGTCTATGACGTACGCGAACCTCGTGTACAATGGCCAGTGGTTCACTCCGCTCCGCCAGGCTATGGACGCCTTCTTCGCCG
>Ga0247609_10001561_pt1 | contig 26871 bp, 26 predicted proteins | sample 172DNAGHGlowgp2_FD_193487 | JGI IMG/M metagenome (GOLD analysis project Ga0247609, IMG submission 193487) | Sheep rumen microbial communities from Palmerston North, Manawatu-Wanganui, New Zealand - 1728 DNA GHGlow gp2 | ecosystem: Host-associated > Mammals > Digestive system > Stomach > Rumen ...
CCTCTTGCTTTACAAATATATCTTCCAAATAGAACCATTTGATGATGAGATTTACTCCATAAATCCATAGGTATCATTTTTTGTAACTTCTTCTCTACCTTTAATACATCATCGCTCTTACGAGCTATTTTTAATCTTTTACTTACTCTTTCAACATGTGTATCAACAGCAATAGCTGGTACATCAAACAAATTAGATAAAACTACATTAGCAGTCTTTCTACCAACACCTGGTAAACTTTCTAAATATTCTCTATCATTTGGTACTACTCCGTTGTATTTATCTACAATACTTTTAGCAATTTCTATAATATAATCACTTTTCTTAGTATATGAACCACAACTTCTTATAATACCTTCTATATCCTTTTTATTAGCTTTAGCAAGGCCATATATATCATATTTAGAAAATAATACACTAGTTACTTCATTTACCCTTTTATCTGTACATTGTGCTGATAATACCGTTGCAATTAATAACTCATAATCTCTATTATAATTAAGTTCACATCTTGCATCCGGAAACATCTCATCTAATTTTTCATTAAAATTATTAACAACCATTACCCATCCAACCAATCATAATCTGACAATTCTTGATCTTTTTTACTTATTTCCTTTTCTTCAGATGACGAATTTCTTCTATTTAAATAAGCATTAACATCATCCATACTTTTAAACCCTTTTTTCTCCCATTCATAGATTATTTTATCTATGTATCTAAAATTACGTACATCATTAGAAACAGCTTCCCTTAAAGCTCCTAAAATGATATCTTCAGGTGTTCCACTCATCAACCAACCATTTATTAATTCTAACTCAGTTGATGACATTGTTCTACCAAGCTCTGTTTCAAATGCTTTAAATATATCTACTTTTTCATTCTCTTTAGATGCATCATTTATTTCATCTATTAATCCATCATATAAACTATCTAATTTAACTACTTCTTTATATTTACCAGAATAGTCTTTAACACTTTCTAAGACTACCATACCTTTAACCATTAAACCATTAAATGCTTCTAAAGAACTATTAGGATCAATTCCCAAAACATTACTCACTTCTTCAATATCAAATATATCACTAAAACCATTATCAAAATAAACAAGTACTAAAAATTCATTTAAACTTAATTTATTCTTAGTAGCAATTTTTATAAGATAATCATTAACAACTATTTTTTTAGAAGTTAATATTTTATACACTTGCTCCTTCATTTAACCACTTCTCCCTATTATGACTAATATAATTACGAATAATTAAATTATCATTCTTCAAAACATTCCTTAATATTAAATCAATTAATTTATCTTGAACTAATGAAATAATCTTACATGGTTCGATATCTAATATATCACATATTTCCTGTGATGTAATAGCTAAATCTTTCTTATCTGAAATAGGTAACTTCTTATACATTTTACTAATTATTTCTCTATCAATACCAAGTATTTCACCAGCAACCATTGAAACATAAAGACCATATTTATACATCATTACATTATCAACATTACCATGTCTTAATACTTTTCTTATATCTTCAATATTTTTCTTTTCTTCCTTAGAAAATGGAAATGTCTTAGTAAGTCTAAGTTGACTATACATACCACATATATCACTTACATATACTATATCTCCATAACTAATACCTATTATATCTAAATAGCCTAAATCTTTTAGTAATTGTAATCCATATAATGCATTAGAACTTACTAATATCTTAGTTATTTCATCTTTTATTCTTTCTCTAGATAATTGATTAATTAACTCTTTATTATTCTTTAATGCTTCATAAAGATTTTCTTCTATTTTAAAACCTAATACTGTTGCAAATCTAATTGCTCTTAACATACGTAATGGGTCTTCATTAATTCTATCTTCTATATTACCAACACATTTAATAATCTTATTTTTTATATCTTCAGCACCATTAAGTATATCAATAATATTACCATCTTTATTCATACATAGAGTATTCATTGTAAAATCTCTTCTATTAACATCATCAATTAAATTATCAACATACTCTACTTCTACTTTTCTTCTACTACCATTATATTTTAAATCTCTTCTATATGTTGTAATATCAATTCTTAAAGAATTAGTAACAATCTTTACTGAGCCATAATCAGCTGGAGTACAATTTATATCTTCAAATATTTTTATAATATCTTTAACTTTTGCATTAGTACATATATCAATATCACTAGATTCTGTACCTAATAAATAATCTCTTACATATCCCCCAACTATATATGCTTCAAAACCATTTTCTTCAATTCTATTTAATACATCTATTACATTCATATATCTTATTCTCCTTTAATTATTATAACATATAAAAAGATAGATTTTAAAACCTATCTTTCTTACTTGGCATCAAATTCATACCTTCTAGTTTTATTAACTTTATATATACTAAAGCCTAATGATATAATAATTGCAACAAATACAGCACCTATTATATAAATACTATCTACAGTTTCTGGATTGTTACCTACAAAAGGATCACCATCAACTAAAACATTATTAATATAACTTACCATACCTTCACTAATAATATTATTATCATACAACTCATAATAAATGTTTTCTCTATTCTTTAAACCATTTACCTCTAAAGCACTACCTTCATTTATTAAAGTTAATACTTTAAAATCTCTAAATAATAAATATGATGAATCATTATTAACATATCTTATTTCTAATGTATGTTCTCCATTACTTTCTATTTTAATATATTCTCTATTAAATAAATAAGCATCAGAATTTACTTCTACTACATTACCATCTAATAATAATTCATAATTAGCTTCATTACTCTTTACTTTAAAATATAATATATCACCTTGAGAAGCTTTAAATGTAACAGACATATCTCCAGTTACATGATAAACACTATTAGATAAATCATATCTACCATCTACTTTAACTTCTCCAATATGATACCATCTATAGTTAGCATCATAATTAAATTTATAACCATTACTATAACTAGGTCTTACTACATCCTTACATATAGTATTATTAAGATATACCACATTATTTTCTATTCTATCAAGACTATAACAGATATTACTATTTAAACCATTACCTATTGTATATGCTTTATTCTTTTCTAAATTTATTTCTCCATTACTATAAACTAGTTTTAAATTAGAAGGATAACTATCTCCCATAACTAATTTAGCACCATTTTCAATCGTTTTAGAAGGTGTTAAATTATCAAACACATAAATGTCCTCTGTACTGGCATTTACCTCTAAAACAAGTATAAAACATACTAATAAACAATAAACTAAATACTTAACATATTTCATATTATCATCTCTATTCTAGCAATATTATATCATAAAATAAAAAAGAATAAATAATTATCTTAAACTATTTATTCTTTCTTCATAATCATCACTCATACACACATATGATCCACTAACAACCATATCTGCTCCAGCATCTAAAGCTAACTTAACAGTCTTATCATTAATACCACCATCTACATTAATAATATAATGATAACCATTTTCTTCTCTTAGTTCTCTTAAAGCTTCTATCTTATATAAAATACTTTCCATAAACTCTTGTCCTCCTTTACCAGGATGAACACTCATAACTAATACCTCATCTACATGATTAAGTAAAGGTACAATATGACTTACTTTAGTTTCTGGATTAATAGCTAAACCTACTTTCATATTAGTATGTCTTATCATATTAATAACATCTATAGGTCTTCTATGTGCTTCATAATGTAATGTTAAATATTCAACATTAGGTATCTTAGCAAAATCTCTAACATACTTATTAGGAGAACATACCATCATATGAACATCTAACTTCTTGCTAGTATTCTTAAATATCTTCTTCAAATCTTGAGGAGTATAATTAAACTCTCCACAAAATACTCCATCCATCATATCTACATGAATATAGTCTGCTGAAGATTCCTCTATTTTCTTAATAGTTGTCTCTAAGTCATCTTTACTTTTTAAAAAAGATACCGCTACTTTCATTTCTCTACTTCCTCCAAAAATAATAAATAATTATTATATCTAGATTGTAGTATAAGCTTTTCATCAAGAGCTTTCTTTACCCCACAATCATTCTCTTTTTTATGCATACAATCCCTGAATCTACATTCATACTTATCAAATTCAGGGAATGTATATTTTAATTCTTCTTTTCCTATTTCATTAATGTCTAACGCTGAAAACCCAGGAGTATCAGCAATATATCCACCAGCTATTTCATAAAGTTCAACATGTCTTGTTGTATGTTTCCCTCTACCTAATGCTTCACTAATTTCATTAGTTTCAATATGTAAGTTTTCATCTAAACTATTAATTAGACTACTCTTGCCAGCGCCTGTTTGACCAGCTAAAACAACAGTATTACCTTCAACTATCTTTTTAATTATTGTTTTCTCTGTATTATAAACACATTTAATACCAATCATTTCATAATACTTTTTAATATTTTCAATAGTATCCATTTCTAATTCATTTAATAAATCAGTCTTAGTAAAACATATAACAGGAGTTATTTCATTATATATAACCACACTTAACAATTTATCTAATAAAACTAAATCTAAATCTGGTTTCTTAGTACTTGTTACAATAAAACAAATATCTACATTAGCAATAACCGGTCTTTTAAGTTCATTTCTTCTAGGTTCTATTTCTAATATGTAATTATCCTCTTGATCAATTACTACATTATCTCCAACAACAGGACTAATACCTATATTTCTAAACTTACCTCTAGCTCTACAACCATAAGTTAAGTCTCCACTTTTAACCGTATATAAATTACTAATTATTCTTGTTATCTTACCATTCATTTATCTACCCTTATTCACAGACATCTTCTAAAGGATTACATCCTTGTTCCTCTTCTTCACCACTTGGTAAATCTGCACCTACGGTTATTTCAAGAACGGTATTACTTCTAACAGTATAACCTTCTGGTCTACTTTGTGTACATATTACTCCTTTATCACAAGTACCATCTTTAATTTTTAAAGTTACATCATGTTCATCACAGAATGCTTGAACGTCATCTACATTCTTAGTACCAACCCAGTTAGGATATGTATCATCTAAATCTGGGATAGTTAATGTAATAGTATCTCTAGCATTTAATTTTTCTCCAGCAGCTACACTTTGCTTAATTATTACACCTTGTTTAGCTGTCTTTGTATCTTTAACTGTTTCCCTAGTTATTATTACTGATAATCCTTTAGCTTCCAAATTACCCTTTACTTCTAGATAATTCTTTCCAACATAGTTTTCTATTTCTATCTTTTCATCACCAATTGATACATATATAGTAATAGCTGTACCTTTACTTCTCTTAGTACCAGTTGCTGGCATCGTCTTAACAACATTACCTGCTACTATATTTTCATCTGCAATTTCTATTTGCTCATCTTTTATTGTAAATCCTTCATCTTGTAACTTGCTAATTGCATCACTAACTGTCATACCAGATACATCCGGTACAATTACATCTTTTTGATTTAATAACCTAGGTAAGAACATTACAAGTACTGCCACAATTAATATTAATGCTACAAAGATAGATGCTAAAAATATTAATAATTTATTTTCTTTTCTAACATCTTCATCAGTCACTTCTTTAATTGCAACATCAGCGTCTTCGCCATCCTCAATTGCTACAGCTTCTTCAACTTGTTTAGTAAACTTTTTACCATCACTATCTAATTCTGGATATTGATATTCATACTTTAATTCATCTTTTCTAGAATCATCTAAACAAGTTTTTAAATCTTCATACATTTCTCTAGCATCATTATATCTATTCTTAGGATTCTTAGCTGCACTCTTTAATATAATATTTTCTACACTTTGAGGTATATCAGGTAACTCTTCTCTAATACTTGGAAGAGGTTCTTTTAAATGCTTTAAAGCTATTTCTACAGCATTTTCACCTCTATATGGTAAAACACCTGTTAATAACTCATACATTAATATACCCATTGAATAAATATCACTTTTTAATGTACTACCTTTACCACTAGCTTGTTCTGGTGGTAAATAATGTACTGAACCCATAACTGAATTTGTTTGAGTTAACTGTGTAGCATTCATAGCCATTGCTATACCAAAGTCAGTTATTTTTACTAAACCATTTTCTAATATCATAATATTTTGTGGCTTAATATCTCTATGAATAATATAAGAATCATGTGCAACACTTAAACCATCAGCAATTTGACTCATTATATCAACTACTTCAGGAACAGTAAGTTTTCCACGTTTCTTAAGTAAATCTTTTAAGTTTTTACCTTCAATATATTCCATTACTATGAAATATTGACCATTATCATCACCAACATCATAAACTTCTACAATATTTGGATGACTTAAACTTGATGCATTTAAAGCTTCTCTTTGGAAACGTCTAACAAACTTCTCATCATTTGCTAAATCTCCACGTAATACTTTAACAGCTACATCTCTATCTAAGATAGTATCATAAGCTAAATAAACATTAGCCATACCACCTTCACCAATAGTTTTAATTATTTGATAACGATCGTTTATTTTTTGACCCTTCATTATCATGCCTCTTCACCTTCTTTAAGTGTTAAGTAAGCTATTGATATATTATCAGTACCCCCACGAGCATTACTCTTTCTAATTAATTTTACTATTTTTTCTTCTATTTCTAATTCATCATCATTTAATACTTTTTCAATTTGTTCTTTAGTTAACATAGTAGTTAAACCATCACTACATAATAGTATTCCATCTACACTAGGTTCTACATCAAAAACATCTATTTCAGCTTTATCACTACTACCTAATGCTTTCATCAATACATTACGTTTAGGATGATACTTAGCTTCTTCTTCAGTTAAATCTCCAGAAGCAACAAGTAAATTTACTAATGTATGATCTTTAGTAACCTTTGTTAACTTACCATTTTTATATACAAAACCTGATGAATCACCTATATTACCAAATATTAAATATTCTCCAGTATATAGTGCCATTACTGTAGTAGTTCCCATTCCAGATGCTTCAGGATGATCTTTAGTATAATCTAATATCTCTTTATTAATTTCACTAATATTATCCTTCATCCAATTAATAGCATCTAACTTACTACCTATACTACTAACTTCTGAGAACCTTTTACCTAAATGAGTAACTACCATAGAACTAGCTACTTCTCCAGCTCTATGTCCTCCCATACCATCAGCAACTACTAATAATTGTTCACCATTTCCATTTTTTAGTATTGTAACAGAATCTTCATTATGATCTCTTACTTTACCTGAATCAGTTAAATAAAATGATTTCATTATTTCACCTCTTTACTTCTAAGTTGCCCACAAGCAGCATCAATATTACTACCAAACTCTTTTCTTATCGTAACATTAATACCTCGTTTCTTCAAGGTATCATAAAATTTCATAATTCTATCTTTACCGCTTTTCTTAAACTCTATATGATTTGTTTCATTATAAGGTATTAAATTAACATATACATTTAATCCTTTTAACAATGAAGCTAACTCATTAGCTTGTGTTTCATTATCATTTACCTCATTTAGCATAACATATTCTATCGTTACTCGTCTATTCGTTTTATCAATATATTCCTTTATAGTCTCCATTAAATGAGGTAAACTATACGCCTTATTGACAGGCATTAACTTATTTCGTAACTGTGTATTAGGTGCATGTAATGATACCGCTAAATTTATTTGTAAATTCTCATTCATTAACTCCTTCATCTTAGGAATAATACCACAAGTTGATAAAGTAATATGTCTAGCTCCAATAGCTAAAGCTTTTGGATCATTAATAATCTTAATAAAATCCATGACATTATTATAATTATCTAATGGTTCACCTATACCCATTATTACTACACTATCTATTCTCTCTTTTATATCTTTTTCTACAAGTAGTACTTGTTCAACCATTTCATATGCTTCTAGATTTCTTACCTTTTTAAGTCTTCCAGATTCACAAAATGCACAAGCCATATTACATCCAACTTCACTACTTACACATATACTCTTACCATAATCATGGTTCATAAGTACTGCTTCTACATAATTACCATCTAATAACTCAAATAAGTATTTCTTAGTTAGTTTATCTTCTTGTTTTCTCTTTATTTTAATCATCTTAAATTCAAAATCTGAACTTAATTTATCTTGAAAATCTTTTTTAATATTAGTCATCTCTTGAAAAGATTTAGCGCCTTTACCATAAACCCACTCAAAAATCTGTAATGCGTTAAATTTTTTCTGTCCATTACTTAAAAAATAATCCTCTAAATCTTTTCTTTTTATACCATAAATATTTATCATATAAACACCTATCATAATTATATCATAACTGACCTTTTTTAACACCTAAAAAAGTCATATAAATATGACTTTTAAAATACTGAATCATCAAAGACAAACTTATTCTTCTTATATATTAACTCTACATCAAAATATGAACTTAGAGTTAAGATAACACTAGATATAATAACTATAAACATCTTAAAGTGTTCAATTGCTTCTATATTAACTGGTCCATCTATCTTCTTTAATTCTACTAATATTGCAAATTGATCATGAAGATTATCTATTAATCTAAATATTGCCATTATTATTAAAACAAAGAATAATATATTTAAAACAACAATAAATACATCATATATATAAATATTTATCTTACTTAAATACTTCTTTCTTAAACCAGATCTAACACTCATTCTAATTGCTAACAATGATATTAAACTTAATACTAAAGTAACACCTGCTAGTATACCCATTGTCCTTAAATTATTATTATTAAACTCTTCAACAGTATACATATCTTGTCCCTTAAATAACTGTAATGAAAAAATATCAAACCTTTTTAAGACATAATACGTAATTACTATTGCACCACATATTAAAACAAATATTAAATAAGACATTAATATAGATTTAAAACATATACCAAATATAGTAGATTCTGTTTTTAACTTTCCTTTATATAAACTAGAATCTTCTTCTTTATTCTCCAAATCAATATTTGCATATGTAATATTATTTAAATAATTTCTATCATTTGAAACATAGTTATTAAGATTAGAAGTTTTATCTGCTATTTTATTAACTTGTTTTGGGGTTTCTTCTTTTATTTCTTGTTTCTTTTCTTTTACTTTTTTTTCTTTTCTTTTTAATAATCCTCTCTTAGGTTTTTCATATATAACTGGTTTTTCTTGAGGCTTTTTAGCTTCTTCCTCAAGTCTTCTTGCTTCTTCTAAAGCTCTAGCTTCAGCTTCTTTTCTTTCCTGCTCTTCCCTTAGTAATCTTTCTCTTTCCATATCTTCTTTTTTTATCTCTTCAGGAAGATCATCATAATCGACAACAAACTTGTTTTTACCACCAACAATTTTCTTGCCATTTTTTTCTATCACAAATAGCCCCATAGCAATCACTTCTATTCTTATTCTATAAAAAGTATATCATATTTAAAACATCATTCCAAATGTATTTTTAGTTTACGTAACACCTTCTTTTCTATTCTAGATATATAAGACTGACTAATGCCCAACATTTGTGCTACTTCTTTTTGTGTATATTCATTTGTGTTATTTAGACCATATCTCATTATTATTATTTGTTTATCTCTACTATTTAAATCCTCAATTACTTTCTTCATTAATTCAATATCAATCTTTTTCTCATAATTAGAAGTTACTAAGTCATCATCTGTACCTATAATATCTTCTAAATGTAGTTCATTCCCCTCACTATCATACGTTAATGATTCATCTAAACTAACATCAGCTACTCTTTTCTTGTTCTTTCTTAAATACATCAATATTTCATTACTAATACAACGAGATGCATATGTAGCAAGTCTTATATTCTTATCTATCTTATAAGTATTAATACCTTTTATTAAACCAATTGTACCGATACTAACTAAATCTTCTAAACTATCCAAACTACTTTCATACTTCTTAGCAATAAATACAACTAATCTAAGATTATGTTCTATCAACTTATTCTTAGCTTCTTCATAACCTTTATGCATTAATATTAGATAATTTATTTCTTCTTCCTTATCTAAAGGAGGAGGTAACATATCAGTACTACCTAAAAAATAATAATCATTTCTTTTACCGAGTATTTTATTTATTAACTTCTTAATAAACTCAATCATCGTAATCCCTCCATTATATTAGTACTAATAACACAATCCACTCCATCCATCATTATCTTATCTTCACTTATACCAATTAAAAAACTAGTATTTATCTTATTATTTATTACTATCTTTAAACCTTTAATACACTTTAATAAACCATTATTATTTAAAGAATTATATGGTACATATATATAGTTATTAACATCTTTAATTCTATTCTTATCTAATAAAATAATATCCTTCTTAGTATAAGGATCTACTAACTTATTACCAGTATCTAAGTAAGCTCTTACATTAACATAATTACTATCATCGAAATATATCTTCATTTCATAATAATTACTATAATTACTCTTTAAATACTTTAAACTTTTAATACTTTTATAAAATAAAAATAAACCAATAACTATAATAATCATATACGGTATTTTAAATTGATTCTTTAAAAAATATATTCCTCCTCCCATAACAATACTTACTATATAAAAATACATAACATTCTTTTTAAAATACTCTATATCTTTATAACCAAATGTAATAAGTACTATTAATAAAGACAATAAAACCTTTAATAAATTAATAATTAAAACATTATTAATAAATAATACTAAAATAGATAATTCACCTACTAACGGTCCTAAAAACAATCTTATTCTTGATACATTCCTCCTTAGAATATAATTAACACTTAATAATAAAAATAAATCAAATAAATAATTAAATACTATTACCAAATCTATATATATTCTTATACCCATCACCCATTAATATTCTAATAATACTAATAGTCAAAAAAGGTCAAAAAAAAACGATTTATTAAAAATCGTCTCTATTTCTTAAGAATGGTGGAATATCTTCATAATCATCACTCATATATGAAGTATTCGTAGGTAGATCATCTTCTAATCCACCAATTTGTTCTCTTGCATCATCAAATCCTGTAGCAATTACTGTAACAATAACTTCATCATTTAAGTTTTCGTTAATAACTGCACCAAAGATTGTATTAATATCTGTATTAGCAGCATTTCTAACTACTTCAGCAGCATCCTCAGCTTCAAACAATGTTAATGTATTACCACCAGTAATGTTGATAATAGCATCAGTTGCTCCATCAATAGTAGTTTCAAGAAGTGGACTAGCTACTGCTTGTTTAGCAGCTTCTATAGCTCTATCTTCTCCTACACCAATACCTATACCAATAATAGCATTACCTCTATTTTGCATTACTGCTTTAACATCGGCAAAGTCAAGGTTAACTAAACCAGAAACAGCAATCAAATCAGATATAGATTGAACACCTCTACGTAAAACATTATCAACTTCTTTAAATGCATCTAAGATAGGAGTTGTTCTATCAATCATATCTCTTAATCTATCATTTGGTATAACAATAATTGTATCAACATGTTTCTTTAATTCTTCTAAGCCAACTTCAGCTTGTTCCATTCTCTTTCTACCTTCGAATTTAAATGGTTTAGTAACAATAGCAACTGTTAATGCTCCTTGTTCTTGAGCAATCTCCGCAACGATAGGAGCAGCACCTGTTCCAGTACCTCCACCTAATCCACATGTTACGAATACCATATCAGCTCCAGCTAAAGCTTCTTCTATTTCTTTCTTACTTTCTAAAGCTGCTTCTCTTCCTATTTCAGGATTAGCACCAGCTCCAAGTCCTTCAGTAATAGATTTACCTATTTGTAACTTAGTTTCTGCTTTACTTGCATTTAATACTTGTAAATCTGTATTGGCAACAATAAAATCTACTCCTCCAACACCAGATTCAATCATTCTATTAACAGCATTGCAGCCTCCGCCACCAACACCGATAACTTTAATCTTAGCAATTTGATCTCTTTCTAAATCATGCATACCTCAAAATCCTCCTTATTAACCATTGAAAATATATCCAAATAGTTTTCCAATTACGCTGTTATTTTCTTCATCGTAATTTGCTCCACTTAACTTTTGTTGTTCTTCTAATGAAAAGATACTATAGTCTTTATCTTTCAATTTTGCATTATAAGCATAATACTTAAGTAAACCTAAACAAGAACTATATTTATTATTTCTAACACCAATCTCTGTAATATTACCTATTACAGCATCAGTACCAAATACCTCTTCTAAAGCAAGCCTAAAATCTCTACTTTCCGTTAAGCCTCCTGTAAATATTATATAACTTATTTCTTTTTTTGTTAAGCTATTTATCTCTTTCTTGCATAAATTAAGTATCTCTAGCACCCTACTCATTACTACTTCACTAATTTCCAATTGATTAATATCTAACTTACGGTTCAAATTATCATCTACTGTTCTAATATCTGAAGATTGAGCCATATTCTTATGAGCTAAAGCAAAGTTTTCCTTCAAATCTTTAGCTACATTAGCAGGAATTTTATAAACAAATGAAATATCATTATCTACATTTTGACCTCCTAATGCTATAACCTTAGTATTAGTAAGTACCCCTTTATTAAATATTGCCATTGTTGTTTTTTGATCTCCTAAATCAATAACACCAGTGACTCCACTATCATACTCTTTTCCTTTAAATTCAAAATAATCTCCAATAGATGATATAGCAATATCTACTACATCAATATTTAGTCTTTCTAAACAAGCAAGTACTGGATAAATATTTTGTTTTGGTGTTGAAATCATTACTCCTCTAACAGATAATCCTTTAGAAGTTAATCCCTTAGGATCTTTAACAATTCTATTATCATCTAATGAAAAACTGGTTGGCATCATAGAAATGTATTCTAAGTTTTCATCTCTATTACTCTTAACAGCTTTTTGTAATACTCTAATAACATCTTTACCATCAATCATATTACCTTCATTAGATATCTTAATAGTACCTGTTACTACAGAAAATACCGCATCATTAGCTGGTACACTAACAATTACCTGTTTAATAGGAAGATCCATAATTTCTTCACATTTTTGTATAACATTACGAAGTGGTTGTAATAATAAATTTGGATTATAAACAATGCCATTTTTAACACCATTAGATGGTACTTCTGCCACTGCTAAAACATTAAGCTTCTTCTTAACCATTTCACCAACGACACATTTAATTGTTTCTGATCCAACATCTAAACAAGCCATTATCTTTCGCATCTTAATCACTCCATATTATACTACCTACAATTATACTAAAGTTTCCCTAACAAATCAATAAAGAGCACAAAAAAAGAGAAGTTAAACTTCTCTATTTTATTATTTGCTTAATGCTTCTACTAGTTCAGCTTTTTTCATTGAAGTATAACCTTCAACACCAGCTTCTTTAGCAGCTTCTTTTAACTCAGCTACTGACATACTAGCGAAATCTTTCTTTTCAGCCTTTTTTTCTTCTTTTTTAGGAGCAGCAGCTTTAGGAGCAACTTTTCCTTCTAAAGCATCTTTAGCTACTTTAACTAAACCTTCAAATGCTTTAGGGTCATCAATAGCAATAGTACTTAACATCTTTCTATTAACTTCGATACCAGCTTTATTTAAACCAGAAATGAATTTAGAATAACTCATATCATATTCACGACATGCAGCATTAATTCTTTGAATCCATAATTTTCTGAAATTTCTCTTATTTTGTCTTCTATCTCTAAATGCATAAACACCACTATGCATAGTTTGTTCTTGAGCTGTTTTAAATAATCTATGTTTAGATCCAAAATAACCTTTAGCAGCTTTTAGAACTTTTCTTCTTCTGTTTTTAGCAACGTTTCCGCCTTTAACTCTTGTCATTTCCTTACTCCCCTTTCATTAGATAAAGTCTTTTAAACGACTTGTATCTCCTTTACTTAATACTCCCTTATTTCTTCTTTGTCTAACTGCTTTTCCAGAGTCTTTAGCAGTCTTATGATTTCCATTTGATTTTTTATAAACAACAGTACCATTCTTTTTAGTCTTAAGAACTTTACTAGATGCTTTATGTGTTTTTTGTTTTCCCATAATTCTACACTTCCTTATTCTTTATCTTTTTTAGGTGCTAATAGCATAATCATTGTACGACCTTCTAATTTAGGTTGACTTTCAATAGTACAAATATCGCTCATTTCTTCTGCAAAACGAAGCATAACATCTCTACCTAATTCAGGGCGATCTATTCTTCTACCTTTAAATCTGATAGAAACTTTAATCTTATGTCCCTTAACTAAGTATTCAGAAGCATTCTTCTTACGAGTATTAAAGTCATGAATATCAATATTTGGACTTAATTGATACTCTTTAACATCCTTATTACTCTCTCTTTGTTTCTTTTGAGATTCTTTTAACTTCTTTTGCTTTTCATAACGATATTTATTGTAATCCATAATTTTAGCAACAGCAGGAGTTGAATTTGCGCTCATTAAAACCAAATCTAACCCAGCATAGTTAGCTAGTGTTAAAGCATCTTCAAGTTGTTTAACACCCATTTGTTCCCCATTAGGACCAATAACCATTAATTGTCCAACTCTAATCTCATCATTGATTAGCATATCATTTTTATCCTTTGCTATAGTAAAGCACCTCCACAAAATCAAAAAGGGCGAATACATAGTATCCACCCTTAAGAAACAAAACAAATATATATTCATTTAGCTCTTTACCTATCATAACTTTCTACGATCAGGTGGATGTGGATACATCGCTTTCTTTTCAATAACAATACAGATTATAAACTAATTTACCCATATTGTCAACTAATATTTAACTTTTTCTCTATCTTTACTTTTTATAACTTCTATTACTTCTCTAATTAAATCGTTATCTGTTGATAATTCATCTTTTTTCTTAAAAAATGACATGACATTTGTATAACCAAACTCCATTCCATCAACATGATAATCTAATCTTCTAAAAACTCTTAAAAATTTCTGTGTTAAATTATTCTGTAATACAATTTGTTTCTCATCTTCTTCTAAAATAAATCTTTCACTATCTTCTTTTTTAGAAGCTTTTACACGTGTTGCAATTCTTTTAGCATTCCAACGATTAATCAATATATTAGGTAATACAAAACTATTATTTTTATTTAAAATAACACCAATTAATCCAGATATTAAGAAAGAAGGAGTTAAATCTTTTAAATTTCCCTCACCATAATTATCACCTATTTTTTAACAGAATAAACTATCAATTCATGTTGTGCTCTAGTACAAGCAACATATAATAAGTTTTTCTCATTCTTTAAATACTTACTATCTTTATCACTATACACTATTACACTATCAAATTCTAGTCCTTTTGCCAAATAAGCAGGTAATACAACTAGTTCCTTATTAAACTCTTCAGAATTACTTCTAAGTAATGATATAGGGAATATATCTTTTAATTCCTCATATACTCTTTCAGCTGTTTTACTATCTCTAGTTATTAAAGCCACTGATTTATATTTACTTCTTAAATACTCAATATCTTGAATTAATTTACTTGTATTAGTTCTATGTATTAGTGGAACACTTTCAGTTCTCCTAATAGCACTAACATGATTTAAACCAAGTATTTTATTCGTAAATTCTATTATTTCAGGACTAGATCTATAAGTCTTAGTTAAACTAATACATTTACTCTTTTCAAATATCTTTTCTAAAACATCTAATGATTTATATTTGTAATAAGGATTAATAGTTTGATTAACATCTCCTAAGATTGTAAAATTAGCATTTCTAAATATCTTACGAATAATTATATATTGTAAAAAGCTATAATCTTGAGCTTCATCTATTACTACTTGTCTTATATTTCCCTCATAAGGAAATCCTTCAAGTAATCCCTTCATATATACAAATAATAAAGCATCTTCATATCCAATTACTTTACTATTATTAAATTGTCTTATTTCTTGATCATTCATTCTAATCTTACAGAAATCACTACTAAAGAATCCTATATAAATATCTTTATAATCTTTTTTAAAACTACTATTATCCATAATTAACTTTCTATAAGTTAATTTCTTCTTAGTACTTCCTTTATAATTAGCTTCTGATAACTTCTCTGCTATAATATCTACTCTCTCAAAGAAAGGTAATGTATTATATCTACTATGCAATAACTCGTTTAATTCTTCTTTTCTAACTGTATATATCTTATTTTCAACAAAGTCACTTATTACTCTTGCCTTACGAATATAATCTTCTACATATAATTTTATATCCTTAACAATTCTATCACTCTGTTTATATTGTACTAATGGAATATTAGGTATTTTCTCACTATAATATTTACCTAAAAAATCCATGAATGGTTCTACACCACTAAACTCACTTATTTGACTACTTAAATAATCATTAAAAGTAGTTTGTAATGTATTATCTTCTCCTAACTCTGGTAATACATTTGAAATATATTCAGTAAATATTTGATTTGGTGAAAATATCAAAACATCATTACTACTAAGATTATTAATTTTATAAAGTAAAAAGGCTATTCTATGTAATGCTACACTTGTTTTACCACTACCTGCTATACCAGAAACAATTAATGTTTTATCTCTAACATTTCTAATTACACTATTTTGTTCCTGTTGAATAGTATTAACAATATTCTTCATCTTACCATTACTATCACTTGCTAAAACTTCTTGTAACAAATCATCATCAATATTCATTGAATTATCAAAAGCGCTAATTAATTCTCTATTTTCAATTTTATACTGTCTTTTTCTGATTAAGTTACCTTTAACAGGTCCTGCAGGAGCTGCATATGCACAAGGTCCTACTTCAAAATCATAAAATAAACTACATATAGGACTTCTCCAGTCATAAATAATATTTCCATATTGATCATCTTTTAAATAAGTTAATCCTAAATATACACTTAATCTTTCCTTATCCTCGTCTTCAAAAACAACTGAAGCAAAATAAGGACTATTCTTAATTCTAAATAACTTTTTAAAATAATCTTGTTTCATTAATATCTTATTTGCTTCAAATTCTGAATCTGCTCTTGCTTGATTTAACTCTTGAACATCCATAGACCTCATATTTTCCCAAGTATACCTTCTAAATTCCTTATACTTATCTTCGTCTTGGAAAATATCTGTTCCCATTTGTGCTAGCCTATCATCAAGTAATTTTAATACTTCTTTAAGGCGCCTTTTTTCAAGTTTTAAGTCTTTTTCAGTTATTGCCACTTTATCACCCTCTCTTTCTATCATAACAAAACTCCACTATAATAGACTTCACCTATAGTGGTATAATCTCAAAAACTAATTGTCTAAAGTAAAAAGTCATATATAGTATATAATTTATTATAAATTATTGTCAAGATAGAAAATAAAAAAGGTTCCAAATTAATGGAACCTTTTAATATATTCTAAGCAAATGGTACGAAGCCAGCTTCACTTGATGAGTTTCCTACTGAAGAAGTTGCAGCATTATCAGCAGCATTTTCTTTTTCAATAGTATCAACTATTCTAGTTAATTTTTCTTTGAATAGTTTTTCTTCCTCATCTTCATAACCTAAGAAGAATATCTTATCAATTTGATCATGATCAAATAAGCAAACTTGATTAGAGCTCAAATATCCTTCTGGATAAACGCATCCAGAATAATCAAAGATTTTTTCTTGGTTTTCTTGAGCTACTGAACAGAAACCTGTAATCATAGCTCTTTTTCTACCACCTTTTAGTAGAACTACTGTTCCAATTGGTAAATATTTTTCTCTCATACTCTCTAAACCTTTCTATTCTTTTATAACGTTTCACCTGAACCGATAGATACTGATCCATCATCACCTATATGAAGTGTATCTAGTAAATCTTGATCAGTAGAGCCACCATCTTCATCACCAGGATCTTCTGGATCAACTGGTTGTTCTTCTTCACTATCAGGGTCCGGTTTGTTCTCTTCTCTTATTTTCTTCAAATATTCTGATTTTGCTTTATCGTATTCTTCTTTCTTACCATCAACTTCTTCTTTTGCCTTATCTAAAGATGCTTTATCAGTTTGAGCTTTTTCGTAAGATTCATTATACTTCTTAACAAATTCATTATATTTTTCTGCTTGTTCAGCAGTCCACTTAGTTTGATCTTTATCTAATGTCTTAACATATTCATCTAAGTTTGTCTTAGCAGCTTTAGCAGCTTCAATAGACTCATTAGTTGTCTTAGCAAGTTCATCATATGCAGCTTTACTTTGAACATAAGCTTGTTTTGCAGCATTAACTGTAGGATCCAAATTAGTATTAGTTAAGAATTCGTTAACATCACCATTATATAAGTAATCATAATCGAAATCAGATACATTATCTCCTTCAAAGTCGAATCCAGTATCGAAGTTTTCAATACCATGCTCTGTTGCAATCTTATTAGCTAGTGTAGCTAACGCTAAGCTTTGTTCTCCAGCAAGGAATGCATTTCTTGCTAAATCTTGATTACTTAAGATTTCCTTAATCTCAGCATCATTATATCCATATTCTTTTAATTTAGCTCTTAATTCTTCTTGACCTTCAGCATTAAATAATTGATCAAATTTTTCAATCAATTCAGCTTGATATTCAGCATATGCCTCTTCATCAGCAAATTGTTCTTCAAATGCATCTCTTGCTAATTGATCAATATCTTCAGCCTCTGGTTCAATCTTAATTGGTTCTGGTATTTCTCCAGTAACCATTGTTACAAGTGTTGGAACTGTAACAGTAGCTGTTGCTGTAGCAGTTGGTGTACCAGGAGTACCAGGAGTTCCTGGTGTACCAGGAGTATATGGATAATCATAAGATGATGTTGGCTCAGTTGGATTTGTAGGATTTGTTGGCTCAGTAGGTTCAGTTGGTTTTGTAGGTTCAGTAGGTGTTGGTGCCACAATCTTATCTAACATATCAGTTAATGTATATGCAGATAAAGCTCCAAATCCTCCAAGAGCACCCATTGCTGTTATTAATCCTCCTGTAGTATCAAGTCCACTTATTAATGATGCAATGTCTTCAGGGCTATACATTGTAATTCCTCTAGCCTCTGCATCACTTCTTACTCCATTAATATCATCCATAGAAGCAACACCAAATGCATGTGCAGCTTGTGCATGTCCAATAAATGATTGAACACCATCTAATATTGCTTGTTGTTGTTCTTTAGTCAATTCACCAGATTGACCTTGACTTTCAGCATATAAGCCAGCAGCAACCATAGCGTTCATAGTTGTTCCAACTTCTGTATAGAATGAGTTAACCATTTCAGCAATTGTTAAATTATATACATTACCATCAGCATCAGTCCAAGTAAACTTCAATTGTTCAGTTGTTTGATCACCAACAGTAACTTCTTCAACATAGAAGTAACTTCCGTCTTCTCCAGCTTTCTTACCATCTTCATATCCTTCTAAGAATTCTTTTAATGAAGCTGATTTACCATCGAAAGCCTCTATTAAGCTTTGAGCTCCTTCTAATGCTGTAGATATATCTTTTAAAGGAGTTATTACTTCATTTTCTAATCTAGTTAATTGTGATTCACATTCTCCTTTAGCACCTACAATAATATTTTTTTCAGCATCGAAAGATACAGTATGATCCAAATATTTTTCTTGTTCATATCCACTTCCATCAGGTAATGGTATTGGATCTCCATTAGCATCTTTTTTATCTCTCCAGTCCCATACATCATAACTAGTCTCTGTAGGAACACATCCACTTAAGAATGATGAAGCAGAAGATTTGAAGCTTTCAAGATTTTCGATATATATCTTTACATTACTAATAGCTGTGCTTAACTTTTCTTTATTAACTTTTAAAAACGCACCCATTAATTATTCTCCTTTCTCACCATTCAAAGTGTCCTGCAGCACGACTATTAACGTCGTCTGCAGTATCTTGCATTAATTTTGCTTGTGTATTTAATTGTTTAATTATATCTTCTAATGTAGCCTTAGCATCATCTACTTTAGATGCAATAGGAGTCATAGAGTCTTCTTCATTTAATAATGTTAATGGACTAGTATCATTAGTTTTAAATGCAACTAAATCTGCAACTAATCCATCAGTGGAACTAATTGATCCACCAAGTGTTTTATAAGCTTTTCCCATATTCTATACCTCCTACCATTCACAGTCTCCAATAGAACCTTCAGAACACCATACTGACCAATCCGTTGAGTTACTTGTTGTATATACTGTACCAGGTCCACCACAATTCCATGAATCATATCCTGAAATCGTCGCAGTTTTGTCAGTATTGTAGCTCAACACAACACAACCTCCGCTTTCTGGTTTCCACCATGCACGATTATATCCATCAGCACCAGGATCGTATTGAACAGACCTACAACGTATAACAACAGTATCTCCAGGACTCATATTAGCCAATGCATCTCTATATGACTTATCGTCATAAGCATAAAAACACTTACCTTGAGTATTTAACACGGCCTCATATCCAGTATCCTTAGTAGAGAACTTTTGACCCCAAATACTTGTATCACTTGTTCCATTAGAATAACTATTTTCTGTATAACCTGTACCATGATCAATTTGGCCAATCATTCCATCAGCTCTTCCATCAAATGTTTTAGTAACAATTCCATCTCCATTAGTTTTAGAACATGTCATTCCATCAGATCTGCCTGAATATGTAGATATTTCCATACCGTTTGAATTAACAGATAATGCAACCCTTCCTTCTGCATTAACACCAAAAGTATATTTAACGCTTGAACCAGAAGAATTTCCGCTATAAGTAAATGATTTTACATTTTCATATCCATCAACTGATCCAGTATTTGTAAATGTAACAGTGTAATCTGAAGCAGAAGCACCGGATACTGTTATAGATTCTACTCCTGGAGGTAATGCTGCCTGCCTTTGATCTTCTGGCAAAGCATACCATGCAGCATAATCATCTTGAGTCCAGTTATCAACTTCTGAATCTAGCCCGTATTGAGTAGGATCTTGTACTGGAGGTTGAGATGTATCTCCTCCACCATTTCCATCATCAACACCATAATGATCATTATTTTCATCACTAAATGAATAATTATTACCATTTTCAATATGTTCACTACCTGTATAATTACCTTGACTATCATAATATTTCTTAACTTGATAGCCATCATATTGATATGTTTCAGTTCTTGATCCACTACGGTCATATTCTATACGAGCAGTTTCCTTACCATTAGCATCTCTATCAATTATTTCTTGTGGTTTACCATCATTATCATATCTTATTTCTCTAGTTGTTTTAGAACCATCTGAATGCTCATAAGTTCTTATTTCTGTTCCATTTTCATAAGTAGCTGTATAATCTCCATGTTCATCGTTTCCACTATATGGACGACCATTATCTCTTAACCAATTATTATATGCTTCTTCGTTACCAATTTCAGTTCCATCTGGTGCATAGTATTTACCATCTTTAGATGATGCAACTAATTTACCATCAGCATCTAGATAATAAGTAGCTCCGTCAGCACCTTGAATAGTTTGTCCACCATAGTTATTAGTTTCAGCTTGGACAGTTCCACCATCCCATGGATTACCTCCGGTTTGTTCGCCTTGGCCTCCGCCATTGTTACGATCTTCAAGCCATTGTTGATAATCATCAATTTTTTGACCATCAGCATCATAATATGTACCGCCTTTATTGTATGAAACTAATTTACCTTCACCATCTAAATAATAAATTGTTCCATCTTCAGCCTTATAAGATTTTCCACCGAAAGAATTGTTTTCATTAATAACTTCTCCGCCATCCCAAGGATTTCCTTCTGTTTGTTCTGGTCCTTGTTGTTGGCCTCCACTACCATCGCCTCTAGCTCTAATAGCTTCTTGAAGATCTTTTGGTAATTTTTCGAAGTTTTCATATCCAAATGCATTAATTGCATCAACTGGATTAGTATATCCTTCCATGATTTTATCAGCAAGAGCATCTATTACTAATTGTCTTGCTTCAGGACTTAATTTATCTAAATCAGCTTGAGTTATATTATTAATATCAATTTCTCCTGTAGTTGGATCTTTTAGTGAATCAATATAAGCTTGTGCTTCTTCTTGTTGTTTAGATGTATCAAGTACCCATTCACCTTTTTCTTCATCCCAAATATAGTCTTCAGTAATGTCTTTGTTATAATTATCATTTTCATCAGTATGAGTAATGATATGTCTAACACCATTTTCATCAGTATATTCTATTTGAACAACATTACCTTTATCATCATAATAATATTTAACTTCTTTTCCATTTTCATCTTTAAATGTATAAATATATAATCCTGTATCTGGGTCTTTAGTAAGTTCAGGATTCTTACCATCTGCAGTAACTAGTTTAATTTCAACCAAGTTACCGTCTTTATCATATTTTTTAATTACTGTATTTCCAAATTCATCAATACTTCTTACATATGTAAAATCACCAATTGTAATTGTATTATTTTCATCATAAATATCTTTTCCATCAACTCTTAGAGCACCTTGTCCAATTGCAGTTGTTACTCTTAAGTCATGAACGCCATCTAATGTTCCACCAGTTGATTGGTGATTTAAGAACATGTCAGCTGTTAAACCTTCAAATCCACCATTAGCATTTGCTAAAGAAATAACAGTTGCACTCCAACTTTCAAAGTTTTTATAAAAATCTCCAAAAGTAGATGCATTACTATTCCATAGATTAATAATGCTTGTACCATATCCTCCAAGTACACCAGAATCAGGTCCTACATTTATCTTTTCTTGAACTGTATTATTTAAAGTTTCAAGCGTTTTTGCAAAAGCAGCAAATTCTGCATCTAACTCATCGAAGCAACTTTTAATACCTTCATAATTAAAGTACTCAGTTCCACCAGATGTTGATGCACCATTTTCTCCTGATGACGAATTATCAGCACCATTTTCTCCTGATGAATCATCAGCAGCAGGTGTATCTGTAGCTGGAGTATCTGTTGCAGGTGTATCAGTCGCAGGTGTATCAGTCGCAGGTGTATCTGTAGCTGGAGTATCTGTAGCAGGTGTATCAGCCGCAGGTGTATCTGTTGCAGGTGTATCAGTTGTTGGTGTATCAGTTGCTGGTTCTTGAGTTCCACCAGCTAATTCTGGATCTATAACTTCTTCTGCCATAATTATCTTTCCTTTCTTTTCCTATACCTAAATCGTTAATTTAGACGCAACATCAGAATTCAATCCTTCTGCTTCGCCTTGAACACTAGTAAATAAGCTTTCAAAAGTACCAATCAGAGAGACTAATTCATTTAATGCCGGATGATAAAATTCGCATCTTGATATGAATGCATTATAAACTTCTCCTGACCAAGAACTATTCAAACTACCAGTTAATAATCCATAAATATTATCAATACTAGTTTGAAGTTCGGTTTGTGCCTTTTGTAGCTCTGCAACAACCGCTGCTAATTCATCTACATTATCAGCGAAGTCGTAAGCTCCACCACTACCAGCAGTTACAGTACCGCTTGTAAAAGATGGTTGACTTTGTTGACCGGAAGTATCTCCGCCACTTGAATTTCCACCAGTTCTAGGTTTGCCCATATAAATTCCTCCTTTTTAGTACTACAAGTACATTATAAATAAAAGAATTTCTTCTTTTACTTATAATGTACTATGCCCAAGACATAGTACATAATATTTTTCGTTAAAACTATCCGTTTCCAACTGTAGATTGAGCAGTTGATTCGAAACCTTGGTTTGTTTGAGAAACTGTATTAGCATTCTCAATACGTCTATCTATTTCTCTTACGAATGCTTCAAATTCTGAAGAAAGATTACCCCATTTAGCAGCAATGTTTGCAGCAGCATTACCTGCCATAGCAACAGCTGGATTTTCAGGATTAATTGATAGACCAACAGATTCTCTAAGCGCTTCAGAACCTTCGTCTAATGCTTTCTTTGCAGCTAATTTTGTTTCATTAGCATCTGTATTCATTATTCTTTTAACATTTTCATAGTCAAATACTTCTGTTCCGTTCATTAAGTTCACCTCCATAAACTTATTTATTATTTATTGATAAATTATCCTACGATTCCGATTCCTTTTGCAGTATTTGCATCAGCATCTGCAGCAGTATCACGTAATGTAGAAATCCAAACTTTAATCTCACCTACCATTGGTTCAATATGTTCTTTTCTATAAGCTTCAATATTTTCTTTGAATGCATCATAAACAGAACCAGTCCAATATCCTTCGTTTTTTAAACGATCGATGTAAGAAAATAGCTCATCAACCTTACCATTGAAAGTTCCCAATTTACTTTCTAAAGTATCAGCTAAACCAGAGATATTTCCTGAGTTATAAGCAAGTCCTTCAGCCATATTGTCATTCACCTCCTCTTACAATAGTATCAACTTCGTGCCATTTAGGATTCCACTTTCCAAGAAAGTTTTCTCCACATCATAAATGGTCCCATCATCAGCATTAATTAGTGACAAAGTATCAGACATTACAAATGCTCCACTAGTCATATCATTAATGGCTTTGTTTAATAAGAATATAATTTCAATAGTCTTCTTATTAACAGGAATAAATACATTGTATCTTTCTTCTATACTAGGTACAATCAAATCGACACAGACTTTATTATTATTCATAATAAAACCTCCTATTATAAATAGTAGACCTAAGAATATATGATAGCCATACCATTTCTTAAACCAAATTCCCCAAACTATCGACCATATCCTTATAAATAAATTTTACATTAATTATCAAGTAAAGTCAATAAAAGAAAAGGTCAAAAAAAAGAAAGAGTAAACTACTCTTTCTATAATGTTTCATATACTTCTTCTTCGCCAACTTCAGATACAAGTTTAACAAGAACTGTAGTATTTCCATCAACATAATATCCAAAGTCTTTTTCAACTTTAACAGATAATACTCTTGATGGTAATGTTGATTTAAGTGTATATTGATTTGCAATACCATTTCCAACCCAAATACCACGAGTTCCAGGTAATGTATCTTTATACCAAGCTTCGAATTCTCTCTTCTTAATATTATCAGCAGTATCAATAATTACAAAACTAACTTTAGGCATTCCCTTAACCATAGTAAGTAGTCCACTAAAGGCTCCATCAAAATCTCCACCTAATAAAGTTTTAAACTTATCAATACCAACAATAACACATACATAAGATGCATCATCATTTAATGAATTAACATCAAATCCAGAATCTTTATATTTTGTATACATATCAAATATTGTTTTACCAAAGGCTTTAAAATTATCTAAAATATTATTGTCATAATATGTTACATATTGACCGAAATCACCGACAATCTTTTCAGCATCAAAGACAAAGCAATTCTTTTGAATAGCATTTGATAATTCCTTAACGAACATATTAGCAAAATTCTTAATTTCAGATAATTCAGAACCCATAATAATATGAGCAGTATTACGAGTTAAGTCAAGAGTACGAACCTTAAGTGATTCTTTTTCAACACCAATAGGAACACTATCTAATCCTCTCATTTGATCAGCACACTCAGCAACAGTAACAACTTCTGGAAGTACTGGAACTTTAGGTGCACTATTTGGCATCTCTTCACATAATACTTTAATCTTATCTAAAATAAATTGATTTAATGTATCTTTTTCTGTAGGTACAGCTGCTTGGAATTCATAAACAGCATCTAACTTACACAAACCTCTTCCAAGTATTGGAGCAGGTTCTAACTTAGTTCTTGCAAGTAATGATGAATAATCATATTTATCATTCATTTGTAATACTAAGTGATTTGGTAAGTATTGAGATAATCTAGATCTAATACCATTACTTGTTGTACTTGTCATTACAAAGTAAACGCCATATTTCTGACAATCACGAGTTAATGTAATTAAAGTATCAAATAACTCATCACCATAGTTTTCATTAAATGTTTCAAAATTGTTAATGACAACAATTATATTAGGAACAACTTGTCCACTAGTCTTACAGAAAGATACATAATCTCCGCCATAGTCAGCAAACTTTTTCTTTCTTTGAGCTAAGATAGAACTAATCATCTTAAATAAGTTATTAACTTTATCTACATCATTTTGAAGTATTACATCTCCTACTTGAGGAGCTTTTCTATAAATCTTTAATGTTTCAGCACCAAAGTCTAATAAATACATATTTAACTCTATAGTAGAATATGTTGTGATACAAGAATATACAAATGAATGAATTAATTCATCTTTACCACTATCAGCCATACCATAAACTATCCAGTTACCACCATTAGTAATAGGCATAGTAAGTACACCTTGTCTTTGTTGCTCTGGAGCATCAAATTCACCTATTATTGGATTAATATCACAATTAATTTTAGTAAAGCTATATTTTTCTTTTAAACCATCTATATAAATAATAGGTGGTAATGGATTTAACCATAATTGTTTAATAGATATATTTTCTTTCTTAGAAATATCAACTAAATATTTCATAATATTAGGTAATTCTTCACCCTTTAATACACCTATTACATTACTCTTACCATCATCTACTACTTTAAATGGCATACCTAAATTATCAACAAATGATATTGTTGTATCAACTTTTTTCTTTCTTACATCAGATTCGTAATATGGAGCTCCAGTCCATGCACTTTGTCCTAAAGCAAAATATTCATCATAACCAACTTGTAAGAAGAATCTACCTGTTTCCTTAATAGAAGCAGCGTCTGGTCTTTTAATCATTTCTTGACTATCTGATCTATCTTGAACTTTTAAACATACTTTAAATTTAGAGTTTGACCAAATCTGATCTTTAACAACACCA